>MDSW01148892.1_pt1 | contig 33274 bp, 42 predicted proteins | sample 811171 | NCBI WGS metagenome assembly MDSW01 (sample SAMN05326641, study PRJNA326480) | marine metagenome | isolation source: seawater | place: Atlantic Ocean: North West | collected 2012 | reverse complement strand
ATTTCAAATAATAAGTATCACTCTGAGGGTTCATGTCTAAACCAAATTGATTTAATCCAGTTTTATATAAAGAAGTTAAATCACCATTTTTTGTTGCTTGAAGCATTGTGTTAACTTGCAATTTATTATTCTTATCAAATACAAATTTTGTATCTTCTATTGTTTCAGCAGTTACTGATTTATGAACACCCTTAGTAGATGTTGCAAACATATCTATTAATTCTGATGTAAGAAGCCTTTTTACAGCTTTGTTTGATGGTGGTATAAAACCATCTGACCCAGCGTAATTTTTTGTTAATGTGGCATAAATAGGTTTGCCATTACCATTAACGCTAATTGGATTAGTGGTATCATCATAATCATATGAAAAATCACCACCATTTAAAATAGATTTTTTAAGGTTTTCTAAATTTCGATTATGATAACTATCTCTTTCTAATAACGTTTTACCAAGAGACACTGTTTCAAGTTCAGATGTTATTGCGCTTACCCTTTGCAAAATTTCTGAAGCTTCAATAGCATCTCTCATTTGCTTTTCTTTTTGAGCAAATTGATTAACAACAGCTCCAGCTTGCTGAATTGCATTACCTATCTGTGCCCCAGCTGCATCACCAGCAGACAGTGCACCAGGGTTAGCAGTAACGCTCAAGCCAATACTTCCGCTTTGATTTGTTTGCTGAAGCTCGTTATTGAATGTAGGAATTTTAACCATTTTTATTAACCCTTAGTTATTAAGTTAGGTAGCTAGCACCTTGTGAAATACCGCCTATCAATGCAGCTCTACCTGATGCGTAACCAGCTGACTTAGCAGCTTGTCCGTATCTTACATTAAGGTTAGAACCCATTCTTTGCTGTAAAGCTTCTTCGTTTAATTTTGATTGTTCTATTCGTGTATTATATCTTTGAATATCAATTTGATCTTGTGCTTCTCTTGCATTTTCAAGCATAATTTCAAGACCAGTTCCAGTATCAGAACGAAAGCCACTTTTATGAATTGCGACTTTTGCTGAACCTTCAAACTTTCTGTAATTTTTTCTAAACCTTTGAATATCATATTCACTTTGTCGGCCCATTAATAATGCTTGAGCGTCTAATACTTTTGCATTTCTTTGATTTACTTTTGCCTGATATTCGTAAGCTTCTTGTTGTTTCTTACCCGCTTTCTTTGAAGCATTGTAAGACATAACTCCACCAACGACACTTGTTACTACTCCAGCAGCTACCCAACCCATTAGAACAACCTCCTATAATTAATATAATCTGAACCATCTGGTCCATAATGTTTAAAAAAACCATCCTGAATAAAACCTAAAATCTTTATTGATCTTTGAGCTCTAATCCAGTCAGCGTGTACTTGTGTTTGTATTCGTTTAATATTTTTTTCTCTAACAAGAATAGGTATTTGTCTTTCAACAAACCTAATAATTTTTAATCCATCTTTGTGGACTTTATCAGTTCCAAAGAACCATATATGCCAATGGCCTTTCCACATTTTTTTTAATCCAAATGCAGCAATAATATGACCATTGTTAACAAAAGAAAAACTTGATCCTAAAGAATAATAAACTTCAAAATTGTTTGTATCCTCTGGTAGTCTCCAGGTTTCTAGTGACCCATCAGAAGGTGGATTATCTAAGACCTCTTTCATATGCCAAGGCTCAAACTGTATTACTCTAAACGTCATTCTTCAAATGTAGATAATCTTGGATATAAAGCTAATACGGTTAGAGGTAACGGCTGATCTTGGACCACGAATATAAATCCGTCAGTATCGTAACCACTTGAAAATTCAACCTCTTTGTCTCCAGTAAATAATGGTATAGCTTGGTCCATTGCATCTGCTGATGATCTAAAGGGAATTATATCTGCCACATCTGCGTTTTGGCCTATTTTAATTCCTACTGATCGAAAAACTCTAACAGTAACATCTCTTATTCTTTTTAATCTTCCTTGTGCAGTACCTTGAGCTGCACCAGCGTCTATTCTCATAGTCTGTAATGTAGATGTGTATGGTAATCCAATATGCACTGATGTCGCATTTCTGTTTAAAGAAAATGATCCGTTAGCAGCTACAGTAACTTGAGGATGAGCTGAACCATCAGCAAGAACATTTACAACCTCACCAGCTAAATGAACAGCACCAGTAAAGGAAGAAGCTGCTGCACCGTAATACGATAAACCACTATCAACAAAGTAAGCATCTTTAACTTCTGTTCCAAAGTCTAAATAATTTAATCTTTCTATGTATCTTTTTGTTTCTCCACCAACAGTTCTTTTTATAGATAGATAAACTTGATCTTCATCTAAAACTCCTGGAATAGAAGCAACACTTTCAACGATACCATAAGGATAAGTAATTGCGTTTAATTTTGTAACAGCTGATAAATTATCATGAGCTACGGCAGTAGTTGAGTTAGCACCTCTTGTACATCCAGTAAAACTAGTTGCGGTTACGCCTGTGTAAGTTATTTGTTCAGTACCAATAACGACAGTTCCTGTTGATGTAAAATCAGCAGTTGATCCTACGGGAATTGTGGTAACAGAATTATTTATTGCTGAAGTTAATTTAGATGTTGATTGAACCCATTGACCACCTAAAGTTTGAGTATGCCAGGCAATAACACTTTCTTCTCTTCGGTAAGTCATACCAGCTAACTTGCCATTGTTTAAAGTACACCAAAGAATATTATCTGGCTCTTGCATATGAGATATAGATTTAATTCCAGTCTCGGTTATGTGTTCAGATAAGATTGTCATATCTGGAGCTTCATAAGAGTTAGTATCAAAACTATAAACTAGCTCTCTTATTTTTCTTCTAGCCCTTTGAACAAATAGAGTTACATTTCCTACTTGAGCTGGTTGTATATCAGCTGATCCATAATTAGCTTGTCTTTTAATTTGTATATTAGTTGGTGTTACAGGAGCATCAGTTCCAGAAGCTTGAACGGCAAATTCACCACCAGATGTTCCTACAATTAAAGATGATCCTGATGATAAATATCGAACAACATTAACCTGGTTAGAGCCTAGTGTATAAATTAATGCGTCATCATCTGCTGTACCTAATTTGTAATTTTCAAAATCACCTGAAGCAGAAAAGAATAATGTTTGGGGATTATTATTTGTCCCAGCAAAAACTAATCTTTCTTCATAGAAAGCCACTGCTCTTGGATAACCAGTATTTCCACTAAATGCACCTAAAGACCAATTTCTATTAGTATCTAAATCAGTTCCGTAATAATTAGAAACAACACCATTTGTAGTTCTTGAGCTAGAAGAGTTCCAACCCATATAACCAGTTAATGTACTACCTTGATATGGACTGCCTTGATTATTACTTTGATTAGCGGTTTTTGTTCCTATCTGATCACTTGGTGCAAGTAATAAAGTATCGTCTGTAGACTTAACAATTAAGTAAGGTACTTTTTGATCATTAACCCATGTATTATCTGTTGTGTAACTTGTATTGCCAGCTGTAAACTCAACAAACATATTTTCTTCAAAACCTTCGGTAACAAAACCTCTGTTCTTATCTGTTATTCTATCGTTATGTTCTAATCCTGTGCTTGATGGATCACCATTATCAGTACCAATACCAACACTTACATAATTAGGAACAAGCTCTGATCTTCCGTCTTCGTTTTCTTGAACATCACCCCTAATAACATTTTTCCATGTTACTGTTGCATTGGCATCGTGAGTTGCAGCAGTTGTTCCACCATAACCTCTTGTAAGAGAAGTTAGATTATTACCGCTAGTAGCATTATAATATATTAACTCACTACCAATTTCTACAATACCCTTACGGGGTATATTTGCATTTGACGCTAAAGTTAAACTAGTAACAGAATTATTAATTTGAGCATTTAAGGTTTTAGTTAATAATCCAGTAGCTTTAACAAATCCATCATGTACTCTAATTGGCCTTCCAATATCTAAAGAGTTAAATCCAGTGCTATTATTAATTCCTACTAAAGTAGGTTGAAAATCGTCAGCTCCATTAGAACCTTTTGTTTTTGTAAAAGCCCCTAAGTATACAGCACCAGTTGCCCTGTCTGCGTGTGTAGTACCATCATATGAAAACAGATATGTTTCTTCTAAGTTCATATCCATCATTGGACCAAATCGAAAATCTACTTCAGTTAAAGTCCATGCTGTGTGATCTGTTCTTGTAAGCTTTCTAACCTGATGGTTTTTATGACATAAATACATAACATCAGCAGACTGAACAAATTTAATTTCATCAAGCTCGTTTTCCAAATACGGGGAAGAAACTTCATAAGCAGAACCGCTGTCTACTATTTGTCCACCATCTTTATAAAAACGAATATATTGGTTACCAAACTCTAATACATAAGTTTGAGTTACATTAAACTCAAAAGGAATTAATCTTACTGCTTTTGTATTGTCTTTTACTTCTGATATAAAAATTGCACCTGGTCTTCTTGCAGCACCCCCGTGAGGATGAACAAGAAAATTGTTAAGAGTTTTACAGCCTTGAAAATATTTATCAAAATCTGTTCGGCCATCCATTCTTGGAGAAAGTTCTCCAGCCGTAAACCCTGTAAATGCTGGTGCGGATTTAACCATTTTAGTACCTTGAGTTTATAAATGTATCTGAAAGAATTGAGCCACTATCAGCTACGCCTGTAACTGCTCCTGGCGTACCTTCTGTAGCATCAACAAAGCGAGCTTCAGAAAGTTTGTTTGAATATAAATTGTACATATCTTGCACAAGGTTATTAGAACCTACAATAGCATATGCAATATCTGCTGCCATTCTAGCTGCTATTGTTTCTACTAAAAGTGTATCCCATTGTTGGGGATCATTTACTCTTCCAATGTATAAAATATTTATTGTACTTTCATCGGTTAAAATTTTTCTTCCTTCTACACGATGAATTGTATCGAGCTGTTCAAGTGATAATAATCTTAAACAATACGGATCGGTTGGAAGTGTAAATTGATATGAAAATTCAAACACTGGGGAAACAGCATCTGGTGCTAAAGAAGTTCTTTGAATAAGGCAGTTCCAAGGATGTGCTCTCATAACAGCATCTCTTACAAACTCATATCGTTGGTTACAAATTCTACCCGTTTTACTATCTTCAGTTAAGTCTAGTATATTACTTGCACCAATCATATTTAATGCTGAATTACAAATGTTGACATCTGATACTGCCATTTTAAACCTCTATTTTTAAATAATTGTTTTTCTTTTTTTCTTAGGAAAGCCAGCTTTCATATTTGCGTAGGCTTTATCTGAAACTGTAGATTTTTTCTTGGACCTACTTGTTCCAGCTTTTTTTCTTTTATTCATATTTTCGTATAAAGACATTTTGACCTCAAATTAAATATGGGAAGGCGATAACTCAACCTTCCCATATTCTTTTAGTTATTAACTAACTGTATAATAAACCACAGTCGTAATAGAACCACTGATGGTTGCACCACCAGTTGTTACTAAAATGTCTGTAATTGTTGATGTAATTTCATCACCTATAGTTTCAATTTTACCATCATTTGATAAACTGATTAGTTTATTTGCAGTATTGGAAGCAGTAGCAGCAATATATTTGTCTGCTGTTGTTCCGTTGCCTACAGCTAAAGTTGAAGAACCACCTAAAGCATCAGCTTTAACGTGAATGTCTACAATTCTAGCACCGATAGGTAATCTTGCTACAGTGATGTCTGATCCAGAAGCTAAAGATGAAGCTTCGTAAGTGTCTCTAAAAACTCTTACTGATCCATGTACATCACCAGCACTTGAAAGCACTGTTGGTGTTGCATCTAAGTTAGTAATATTTGTTGCTTTTACACTAGCCATTTTCTATTACTCCCTTACTCGTTACATTCGATTGATACGACTTTAGCTTCTTCCATACGGGTAGCTCCAAAGTCTGCACAATAAAATACTTGCGTTGAATATGATTTATCAGCTCTTTCGTCAATTTTTGCACTGACGTTTTTGCCAACACCTAATAGCAATCCATCTTCAGCCCAAGCAAATGCAGTTCTGGTAGAACCAGATTTTGCAAGTCTGTTTGAGACAATGAATTTAAATCCAAGGAAAGTATCTACTTCGCCTTGTACTAAAGCTTTTACAGAATTGTAATCAGCTGAAGTAACTGTTGTGTTGTTTAATAAATCTTCGATTTGTTCAGGACTAACAGCAATATATCTACTGATTGACGGGTCTACGCTACCTAAGTCTAGCTTCTTTTTAGCTTCGACTAATTTAGCAATAGTTAGACCAGCTGATCCGTGTACTATTGTGTTTGTTAATGCCTGTGATCCAGAACCAGATTTTCCTGTAAGTGCAGAACCAGTTGCAGCAGAAATGATACTATCATCCATTGCACGGCCCATAGCAGCAGCAGCAGCTCTAGCATATGTTGATTTAGGATCAGCTAAAAGTCTAACTTTGTCGCTGTCATCAATCAAGTCTGCCCACTCATAAGTTTCAGTCACTACCATTCTTCTTGAATGTGGTGTTTCTACTAATGGTGTGTCAGCATGACGAGAAGTTCTTTTAATCGCAGCAGTTGAACCTACTTGATCAAAAAATGCTTTTTCGCCATTAATGCTTTCTTCTCTTACTGCATTGCGGAAAAGTGATCCCATTTGTTGTGACAACAGATCAATATTAGCTGAAAACTGCTGCACAAATGCGGTTGTTATTTGATTACTCACTTGTTTCTCCATATAAGTAAAAAAACGGTTACCTCACGAAATGTGAGACCTATTATAAAAAAGGACTATCGTGTCCACTAAAACGGAGGGGCAAAAGCTTATCCTCTAAAAAGATTTAATATTGTAGGACCGAAGTTTATCTACTATTAAACCTAACTGGCATCGCCAGTTAATTCTGCTATTTGCTCACGAAGAGCTAAAGCTTGATTGACATAATGTTCATGCTCTGGATGTTTTGCATCCCAATACGGAGTATTAGGTGCAATTAATTTTGCTATCTCAGCTTGAATTTCATTTGGTGTTGATGCACCGCTAGATTTCATTCCGCTAAGATCATCTTCGCTAATTTTGTCAGTCATAAATTTTCCAATGTCAGACATAAGACGAACAAAGTTTGGATTATCTCCAAGCATAGTTCCGTCAGCCATTCTCATAGTTGCCATTGCATTGGCGTTATCTTTACTACCAGCAAACTCATTTATTGTTGCTGTAGCTAATTGCTGCCTATCATCATAAGCATCACCCCATTGAGACTTTAATTCTTGAATAGCATTTTCTCTTAAACTTTCTAATGCTTTTGTGTTTGTCTCTAATTGAGTAGTTGCAAAATTATTATAGTTGTTAAAAAAACTATCAGCTTGCTCTTGGGTTAACCCACTATCAAATGCAGCTTTTCTAAAAAAGTTAACAACATCTTCAGGTGTATTATCGACAACATCAATCTGATAATCATCAATACTTCCTGGTCTTCCTATTTTACTATAAAACTCAGCTCTTTCTTCTGGTGTTGCGTGTTTACCAGGTAAAACAACCTTATCAGCTCCTATTAATTTTTGTGCATTAACGTAACTTTTTGCCAATGCTCCTACATCAGTTATATTTTCTAATGAACGATGTGTAGCTATCTCCTCTGGAAGCGATGACCTCCAATCTTGAACACTAGCACCGTCAGACGATGTTTCCACCGCTGCCTGTTCGGCAACCTCTAGTTCAGACATATTTTCTCCTATGTTGGTTCTGTTGATATCTGGGCAAGAATATCATTTGGGTTTTCTTTTTCTTTTGGCTCTTTCATACTTAAAAGCCATAAGACTACGCTACGCTGCCCTTCTGCATAAGCGAGTTCATACGGATCAATATCTCCCGTAGGAATTGTTGAAGTAAAAACATGAAATCTTTTTGATAAATCATTTAATACTTGTGTCCCAGTATGGGATTTAAAAAGCTGCTCATAATTAGACTTTGTCATAAGCGATTTTTTTAATAGTTCTTCTTCTGTTGTCATTCTCTCCTCCTAAGTTTTTATTCTCCGTCTAAAGCTTTTAATGCTGGAGCTGTTTTATTCATCATTTCCGCATCTTGCATTTGTTTCATTTGTTCTTGTTGTTTGGCTTGATCTTGTTGCCTTTGATATCTAATGCCAGCTATTTCTTCTTCACCCTTAGTTACTTCAGCTGGTATACCAAGCACCCTGATTAAATGTTTAGCTATTCCATCAATATCTAAGAAATCAATAATTTTAGGATCGACTTGGGCCAATGGCTGCATCATTTCAAATAGCTGCATTGTAGATTGCATATCACCTTGTTTTTGAGCTTTAGCTAATGGTGAAACATATTCAATATCAACATCCCCACCTTGTAACATTGCTGGTGGTTGTGCTAATTTTTCTGTTCTCATTAATATCATAAACACTCTACTAATTAATGGCTGTAAAAGTTCGGCTTGTAACCTTCCTAATACTGGACCAAGTAGTTGCATTTTTTCATTAGATCGAGCCTGGACTTCAGTCGCTGTCATTTGTGGCCCGCCCACGCCCAGCTGTAGCTGATCCACATAAAACGCAGCTCGAATTGCTTGTCTACGCTGCTCTTCCATCTGAAGACCGAGTGGGTTATTTGCCCCAATATTCAAGGGCTCTAATCTATCTCTAGTTCCAGATCGGAAAAAATTTAATCCGCCTGGTACAGTCCTGATAGGTAATACAAAACCATCATCAGGTATCATCAATGGAGGATCGACTTGCTTTTGTGCAGATCGAATTGTTACCTCTGACATTTTATTAAGCATTTTAATATCAGGTAATGCAGTCATAGCTGGACTACGGCCATACCCTTGTTCGTTGCTTGCCTTTAAATATCTTGGGCACATATATGGAAATTCGTCAAAACCACTTTCTGCAATTATCTCTACAGTTTCTGGGTTTATATAAATTGACGCAAAAGGTTTGTTATCAGAAGTTGGCCTAGTAACATCTCTATCTGTTCTTGAAGTAACAACATGAAGTAATTCAATTTCGTCACTAGGATCATTCTTAAAAGCTTTTGCAAGAGAAGCTGTATTTCCAAATTTATCTACAGCAGCTCTAGTTGAAATTTTAAATTTTCTAAATACACTATCTACTCTTCCATTTGCATCTTCAGATAAATAACACTCAGAAATATGTCTTGTAGAAAAACGAATATCAAACTCATCATCCATTTCAACAAGCATCACACCCGTACCAAAAACAATAAGGTCATGATAAAGTTCGTGTATTTGTTCCTGAAAATTACTTCTATGAAAAGTATTGTACATTTGTTTTGTGGCACTATCTAACCAAGTTTTTGCTTCATCGCTTTGTTCTAACTCTGGAGAAGTAAATCTTAAACTAAACCATGGAGAAGAAGCATTGGTTAACATTCCGTGTAAACTTGCAGATAATAATTCGGCAGCATGAACAGCTGTAGCATCAAAAAGATTAACTGTTCTTTTTTCCCCAGGGGATCGTGTATTAACTATATCGCTTTTTCTAGGAGCAACATAATCACCAAGCTCTTGCCAGTGCTGTTCCCATGTTGATCGTTGTGATTGTAATGCACTAAATCTTTTTACGAGCTTTGATGCTTTGTCCGTTGCCATTTTTATATCCTATGATTTTGCTGCTGTTTTTTTAGCAATTAACGATGGTGTATTTAAAACTGGTTGACTTAGTAAACCTGATCCAGCGAAAGGATCGGAAGCATAATTTCTTCCAGCTGTTCCCATTCCAGTAAATCGTAATCCTTTTTTACCAGCATCTTCATCACCTATATGAACAACATTCTTTGGCATAACAAAGCCTTTTGGTTTGCTAGCTTCTTTCTTTTTCTCATCATCAAGTTTTTTCTTATCTGCTATTGTTTTGCTCATAGATTGATTAAGATTAAAATCCCAATCCCAAACATCTGATAAGGTTTGCATATTAACACCAAAGGCAGCTAATTGGGATGGAGTTAAATCGCCATTGGTAATCATTGCTAATAATCTATCTTTATCAGCACCACCAGCTGTATAGAATAAATGAGCAGATTGTTGTGCTGTAGTAAAACCAGAAAATGTTTCGTTTCCAAATAATGTTTCAAATGTTTTTTGGTCTATATCTCTTCCAAAGATACTAAAGTAAGTTTCATTAAAAGATGTATAGTTATCGTAGTCATCATACCACTCACCAGTTTTTTCTTTATCACTAGCATCCCACTTTTCTATAGTATAATCTTCTTCGGTAAATAAACCTCCAGCTTTATTAATAACCTTTCCATCTTCAGTTAAAATTACTTTAAAGCTTGTGTTACCTACGATGTCAGATGATCCAGTATAATCAGCTGTATTAATTTCATAGACCCAAACTTTTTCACCATTCATTGTAGCTTGAGTGTATCCGCTGTTTTCTAAATTAGGATCAATATCGTCAAAGTTCATAAATGTGTTTTCAGTTACAGTTGCGGTTTCACCATATACAGAAGACCATGTTGATTTATCTACATCGCCATTATTATTTTGTGTTGTTAAATTTTCTTCTTCATCTAAATTATTTTCTGTGTTGTTGTTTTCGGTTGTAAGGTTATCAACGTCATCATTATTATCGGCTTCAACATTATTATCGCCTTCATTGTTATCGGCATCCACTACATCATTAACACCACCATTTAGGATTGTAGAAAAATCCATATTGTTTAAAGATGAGAGATCAAGAAAACTACCTCCGCTGTATAAACTAGAGAAATCAAAATTACTTAAAGTAGAGCTATAATCGAAATTTGTTAGGTTTGTGTCAGTAGTGTTTGAAACATTGTCTATAGTGTCATTGTTTTCTTGCGTGGCATTATTTACAGTCTTTCCCAGATCAGTAGCATTATATGTACTTACTAAGCTTGTATCTAATCCTGTTGATGCCAAAGTTGTATCAGCTACAGATTGATAGTTTGGTAAATCTTCCATCCAGCTAAAATCTAAATTAACACCCATTATTCTTGTCCTTCTTGCATAGCTTCAAAATCAGCTATTTGTTGATTTGCATTTTGTTGTGTTGTGGCAACCCTGTAGTTAACTGGTGCTGGTGTTATTAACCCCATTGGTCCAGTTACTATTGTTTTTCTTCGGCCATAAGCTTTAAATAATCTTCGTCTAGCTTCGATAACTAAACTGCGGTTTGAATATATAACTTGGTTAGGTCTCGTGCTATCCATTGGGTTACCAGTAGGATCAATTTCGTTGTCACCAGCTACTAGAGCAACATCCACGGGTTCTTCTTTTAATATATCTTCTGGACTTCTTAATCTCTCTGGCTTCTTTGCTAGTAAATATTCCCCTGTCGCATAGTCTAAGTTATACATCATGCCTTCAGGTGCGGCTTCCCCTGTTACAGGGTTGGTTAATAAACCTTGTCCAATATTATCAAACATTCTTATCTCATTCTAAAGTAATTGCTAAAGGGTCGTAATTGCTGTCGGCATATTTCTGCGGAGCTCTTTGTTGATCTCTTATTTCCCGAACACCCACAGCAAGATATCGGAAAGCATCAGCAGCATGGCTGGACCAGTCATGAATAGGAGATGGCCTAAAAGATCGCTTCTTTTCATCATATGCTCTGTGATATTGTCTTAACGCTTCCAGGCCTTTTTTAGTTTTTTCAGCATCAAAATAACACCTTTGTAATAAAAGTTGAGCAGCGTGTATCCCGTCTTCAATAGGTAGCTTAGGGCACACACGAAAGTTGAGACCAAGATCGTAAGCAGTCTCACGCCTAGACTTTCCCGTACCCAATTCACGGACCTCGATATCATGAGGGGCAATGTGATCGTTATATATATAGTTAAGGCTTCCCAAATATTTAATATAGTGTGGTAAACCTTCGTTGCGGTTTTCGTAATAATCGATAACATTTATTTGCCTTCCTATCTGTTGAGTGAACCATATAGCGGTGCTATCACCTATCCCCAAATCCCAATAGGTTTGTACGGGATATGCGGGGTCATATGGTATAGTTGTAATTCTTTTTTCTTCTAATGCTATTTGCATTTCTTTGCCGTAGATCGCACCTGGCACATTGGCTACCCAAGAACATTCAAATTCCTGTTCGTACTGGTCATCGGTCATCATGACCTTGGCGGCATCCAATTCTTCTTCGTCTAATATTCCTGTTTCTGATGCCTTATATAATATCGTATACCAATCATCTTCATTTGATGCTTTTTCATAATAGTCAAAAAACATATTGTGCCCTCTAGGAGTTCCTATAAACACACACCAACCTTTTCTATCTGAAAGTGCTGGTCTAATAATCTCTGGAAAGATGGGCTCTGGCATATCAGCCACCTCATCCATAATACATCCATCTAAATAAATACCTCTAAGGCTGTCAGGGTTCTCAGCTCCTAGAAGAGATATACGAGCTCCATTTGGAAGGTCGCATCTTAATTCTGTTTCGTGATACCTTACTCCAGGTATCTGCTCCGTAAATTGCTTTACATAATCCCAAGCAACAGCTTTTGCCTGTCTGTATGTGGGAGCAAGATAAGCAAAGCGAGGGTTAGTTTTATCGCATAGTATTGCTGCTCTAAGGACATGGTTTATTGCCATGACTGTTTTACCAAATCGTCTATGACACACTACAACGCCCCATCTATACTTATCTAAGGCATAATGTAGTTCTGCCTGTAATGGTCTTGGCGTATATGGTATGACGATCTCAGTCACTGTTAGACACTCCTCTGTTTGGTTATAACGCACCTCCAGCCGCTCCCGTTTCTTTGGGGGTGTAGGGGTCGTAATGGCTGAAAACATACCCCCCATGCTTAATTATTTATTGTTGCGGGTACAGAGCCCGAAACATATGGCTATTTACTGCCGATAATCTACAGCCAGAGAAGATATAGAGAAGATAATCACAAGCTTGGCCTATATTATCTGCATCCTCGTGCGTGCGAGTGCTGACACACAGCGTTAAACACACACACTATTCACTAGGCTTTACAAGCTTCATGACTTGAGCAGTATTAGTACCATTACTCTCATCATCAGCAGTATTCTGCCATGATAAGGTTATGACACCTGTGTCCTGTTTAGTATCAGCTTTGTTTGTAAGACCTTTAGGCTGCATCTGACGTGCTCTTTTATCTAGCCAATACGATGCCTTATCTCGTCTTAAAACTTCACTGTGCTTCTCTTTAGCGTCTTCTGGGAATGGTTCATTCCATATATCAGCTATCTGATCCATTAATACTTCTGATTGAGCAGCTCTTGCTCTAGCATATCTTTCATATGCTTCTTCAGTATCCTGGCAATGCCGCAGCACAGTTCTCCAGGAAGGCAAGTGAGTGTCTTTACATATAGATGTTAAGCTCTCACCAGATACAATACGATCTAATACTTCAGTAAATTGTTTTTCTGATAATCGTTCTTTTTTAGGCATATATAGCTACCTCTAAAGCTTCTGATTTATTAATAAATACTGTTGATTTAAATCGTTGTTACTAGGACTGACATTTATAAGAAAGGGAGGGAGATGAAACACCAGCCCTAGATTACAATGTTTATAACTACCTATAATTATGAGGAGAGGAGAACAGATAGCTATCCAATGTTATATAATTAATAACACTATTCGTATCATTCGCAACATTAAATGACATTTCGTGTAAATATATGTTGACAGTATCTGTCACGCATGCAATAACAGTTATGTAAGGTGTTTCTTACAAAACAAAAACGGAGATAAAATTATGAGAAAACAAATAACAAAATTAAAAGCTGGTCACTACATCTATAAAGACTTTGATATCATTTGGCATGATGCTGATACTGATAATGGTTTTATTAGCAAGTGGTTTATTAACACTCCTACATTTCAATTAGTAAAAACTACTAACACAAAAAAAGAAGCTTTTGAATTTGTAGATAATTATTTAGTTGATGGATTAACTAAATGGGAGGTTCAATAATGTATAAACAAAATAAAAAATTTAGAGAAGGTCGTATTAGAATTAATACTGATCCTAATGGCTTAAGTAATAAACAGGGTATTGATTTTGATATTGCTTTTATTGAAATGCTTTTAAAAGGTAAAAGTTTATATACTCAAAAAGCTGTTGATCAAGCTGCTAGATTAAGAAGCCAATTAAAAGAATTAAAAGCAACAAAAAAAATGGGAGTAAAATAATGGAAATATATGAAGCTGTAATGATTGCCGAAGGTGCTGCTAATGCTGATGATATAACTGAAGAAAGATATCTTGAAGCATGGCAGCTGCTAGTTGATACAGGACTAGCTTATCAATTACAAGGTTGGTTTGGTAGACAAGCTAATGGTTTAATAGAAGCTGGCGTTATAAATGGGAGGGCTGCATAATGAAAAATAACAATTATAAAATAGTAAGATACTTTCAAAATGCAGAGATAGATAGCCAGGTAATGTATACTGGCTTAACTCTTGAAGAAGCTATAGATCATGTTAAAATGCCTTATACTAAAGAGCCTGGTGTATGGTTTGATAGCTACACAAAAGAGATATCACATACTTATTACAGTTCTTTAGATGAAAGGATTGAAGCAAATTATCCCTATAAATAAGATCCACTTATATAACGCAAATTAAAGAGCTCTTACAGGGCTCTTTTTTTTATGTTCTAATGTTATTTGTAGTTGGTAATATAACTTTATAATCGCATCGATAAGCTTTCTTCTAACGGTCCTATGATCTATGGCCATAATCTTTGCTACTCTATGCCAATTAGGACCACGCTCTCTGTATCCAATGCCTTTATTTTTATCGTTAATAATGGAGCTGTGTGCTACTGCCCAGATAAGCTTTCTGTCATCCAGGTTGATCATGGATGATAACTCTAATGCTTTATCATAGTGATCTATCTGTTTTGCTGATGCTCTTATTTGTGGTTTAGCTCCGCTATCCCATCCATAAGCATCCCAAGCTATTTTATGATCAGGCCAATAAGATAGTTTCTGTTTACGAAAGACAGCTGGCAGTATTTGCTCTATGTATGCAGCTTCAATAAAAAAATCATAAAGCTCTGCTACATCATGTTCGTGGAACAGCTTTGATACCAAGAAATTTCTCCATTTTGGTTAACCATAAATTCTTTTGTTTATCATTCAGGTTTGATGCGTTTTTCAGGAGAGAAGCATATTTATCTCTAGATAGATTTTTATCTAGCTGCTTGAATACACGCTTCCATCGAAAGTCTAGCGTGCCAATTTTTTGTCTGCTTGATTTTGCTGCTGAGTAATAAGGGTTGAGCTCTTTTGCTACATCCTTAATAATTTTATCAGCTCTAGCTCTGCTATTAATAGCTTGAGAGCTGTTTAGATTGCTATGATCTTTATTTCTATAATTTGTTTTGGTGGGTTGATTAGCGATCCCGCTATATATAGCACCATCGGTATCATATTTCGATTTAACGGTCAAGGTGCTCTCTTCTTTGGTGCTGTTTTCTGTAATACCTTGCTGCTTGTCGAAGCAATCTTTCCTCATCGGTTCGCATAACAATCTGTCGTTCATTGTTATTACCCAGGTACTCTCGTGGCGATAATGTGGCTGCTTGCAAACAAAACATTCTCCTAGCGGCAGCTCTGTGCCTTGCTGTTTTCTTTTCGAGACCTTCTTTCGCATACATTACAAACTCCTTAATAAATACCATTTTTTAGCAATGGTTAATGCAACATCTAACCAGGTATAGTTTGATAAAGCTTTTTTTGCCTTGTTTGGAAATTGTGGGTTAGTTAATGATCTTGCTACATCCACCGAAGTAACATCTTTTTCTTTTTTTAATCTTTTTAATTCCTCTGTAGCGATAAGTAATGCTTCCAGAGCTTCGTCTATTTCATGCTCCCGCTGCACTACCCTCTCTTTAGGAAAAGAAGATAATTTATTAAGCATCTTTTCACTAAGTACAGGCATTATCTTTTAAGCCACATTTGTAACATCTTCATTTTCTTTTTCTGGTAGATCATAAAAATCATTTGGTTTTACCATTCCCATTGTAAATTCTTGTATGTTCAACATGATTTCTTCAGCTGGTCTGGAAAAATCTTTATGTTGAAAAGGCAAACAATACCTTCTAGCCACTGTTGCATGTGACACCCCTATCCCATTTGCCAAAACTGAGTATGACATTGGTTTTCCGCCACGCTTCTTTGTTTGTCTCCAATCCTCTAATCGCATCTTATACATCTCCATGTGTCATAATGTGTTACATAGTATGACTATTCGCTTGACAGATCAAGTCAATGTCAAATATAGTTTGACAGTTGCTGTCAGTATGCTAAGCATAATAGTCCGTATTGATTGCGATTTTTAAATAGCAAAACATACACAACAGGAGGTTGTAATTGACATGGATATAAAAGCAAAGTTGGATAACTATGATAAACTGCGTGACGATATAACAAATATTGAAAACGCTCATAAAGATAAAAAGGGATTATTGATCATGATGGCCGAACAGAAAATAAAACAGGAAGCTAATAAAGTAAGTTTGCTTCAGGTTGCTGCTAACAATAAGGGGATTACAAATTTAGAGTTAGCTACACAGTTAGACAAAAGACCAGAAAGTATTTCTCGTCATATGAATAACAAAACACAAATTAGCATAGAAGACGCTGAGATGTATGGAAAAATATTAGACATACCTCCAGCAATATTATTATTTCCGCCTGATCCTGTAAAAATAAAAGGTTATTTAAATTTTACTCCTAATCCAAAAAACTTTGATCAGCCTGATGTACTTGATGTTGAAGTTATAGAAGAAGAAAGATTTGCAATACCGCCTGTTAATTTACCTAACTGTGAATTGATGCTATCTAATGAAGAAGGTCATGATTGTTGGGATAAAATAATTATGCTTGATACAACGCCAGGAGATCATTATTTAGAAAAAAATTGTTATGTTCGTATGACTGAAAAAACTGCTAAAAAACATAAAGTTAGGCCTGTTGGATTTTATAAACCTTTTAAAGAGCCGCTTGGAAAATTATCTTTACTTGTACCTTTTACTGATAAAGTTTTATCTGGCTGTGAAGTAGAAGAAGTATACCAGGTATTTGCCACTGTTGATGGTAATTCACATAGATCGGTATGGATGATATCTAAAGATAATTATGCTAAGAAACCAGTTACATCTGAAGATAGTCCAGCATGGGGACAACATAAAAAGTTATAACATTAAAAAATAATGTAATTTAAGGGAGCTATATGCTCCCTTTTTTATTGCCTATACTTATTAAGCAATAGTAAATGATAGCTAATAACATTTATTATTGACATTCAATGTCAAATCAAGTTATCTTCCAAATCAATTAAAGATACGGGAGATATCATGGAAGGGAAATTATCAACACCAGATTGGGCAAGTAATTTAAATTACTATCATCATAGCAATGTTAAATCAGCACCTTTTCACCTTCATGTATTTGATAAATGTTATAAAAGACCTTTAGTAAAAAAAGCATGGGAAGTTATAAAACTTTCTGAAGATAAAGAGCAAATACAAGAAGCATGGAGAACCGTTAAACTACTTCAAACTAAGTCAGCACCCATGCAAGCTGGCACAACAGTTCAAAAATTAGTAGACGCTAAACTAATAACTGAAAATGAAGACGATTACAAAACAGCCAAAGAAGAATTTTTAGCCTATGAGCCAGTAGATTGGGATGTGAGGGATAGTTTTAAACATCACTATTATTCTGATCTTATTGAAATAGTTGCAGAGAACGCTATTTCTGGTCTCAAAGAGGTAAGTCAGCAGCTCGGATTAAATCAATTCCTTGGGGAGAAGGAATATCTATTCGAGCTGCCTGGCTGTGCTTTGCCCTATAGCGGTAGAGAAGATTTTGAGAGCGGTCATATAGAATTAAAAACTGTATGGCCAACAGCAAATGAAAGATCAAAGACTGGGTTTTATAAAAAACCTTTACCAAAAGAACCGTTAGATAGTTGGTTAGGCCAAGTAGCTGGTTATTGGTATGCGTCAAAAAAATCACCGACTATTGTTGTCGCCAATGAAGATGATTATGTCATTTTTAATTCTGATAATTGTTCGAAACTTTCTGATGAATATTTAGATCAAGTTATGGGATCGGCAATAGTTACTTGTAAGAGACGGGAAAATATTTTGAGAAAAGCAAAAAATGTTAAAGAGCTTTTTGAATTGATAGAACCTGATTTTAGTGATTGGCGATGGAATAACATGAACCCTGATCAAAGGGATTTAGCAAAAAAATTATGGGGATACAAATGAGAAAGATTAATTGGGATTGGACACCTCCAAGGTGGGCACAATATTTAATAGTTGTGGTTGTTGTTTTTCAAGTGTGGATGTTTTTAGGAGTGATTGGATGAGCTACATGGAATTTTTAAGAATAGTTTTTTTTGGTATGGCAGCAGTTTTGTTAGCAATTTGGATAATAGATATGACGGTGTCGATATGATGGAAATTCAATTAGAAAAAACGCTTTTTGATTTAATGACCACTTCTTGCAGAAATAAAAGGGAAGAAGCATTTATAGATTTTCACGAAGACAATCCAGAAGTTTATGAATTGTTTGATCAATTTTGCAGAGACTATATTAGCAAAGGTAAAACAAAAATATCAGCTGCGATGATTATAAACAGAATTAGATGGGAAAAGGAAGTTATGACGAGTGATGATGAATTTAAAATCTCAAATAATCATCAGCCGTATTATGCACGGGAGTGGGTAAAGAAAAATCCACAATACAAAAGTTTTTTTAATTTTAAAAAGGTAGAGGGAGAAAATGAAAGAGTTATTTGAAACACTATATAATATTGATGTTACTAAAATGAAGGAAAAGAAAGGTAAGTTTGATTATGTTTCTTGGCCTAATGCCTGGAGGATACTTGCTACATCTGATGTTGTAAAAAGTTTTGAATATAAAACAATAATGGACCAGACTACAGGCCTTCATTATTTTAAGGATCAAGATACCAAAGAAGTATACATACAAACTGAATTAACTGTTAACGGGATGACTATACAATGTCAGCTGCCTGTTACAGATTTAAAAAACATACCAATTAAAAATCCTCAAATGCATCAAATTATAAATACTGAAAAAAGATGTTTAGTTAAAAACATTGCATTGTTTGGATTAGGTTTAGACTTATGGATTAAAGACGCTTTGTCCGATCTAGACGCTACAGAAAAAAATCAGAAGCCTGGTAACTTGGATGCTAGCAAGAGTAAACCTCGCACTGATACCAGTGAAGCTTCAGCAAAGGGAATTAAGGTTGATCAATCCTTGTCTCGCCCTTCTGTTGAAGCTTCTCTGGAGACTAAAGAAGTTGAACCACCTTCGTTAGAAAGTTGGGATGATGAATTTATATTGCAAGATTTTGGAAGAACAACAAATTTTTGGGATGATACAATGAAGTATTGGGGAACACTGAATAGTGCTGATGCTTTAGTCTCTTCCATGAAGCAATACAGGAAGCTGCATTTAGCGACAAACAAGCAGTACAATATTATAGGTAAGAAAGTTACCAAATTTTACACAGATAAATATAAACAATTACAATAGGAGTAGAAATGGGAAAACCACATTTTTCAAACAGTAAGTTACAATTAAAACAATCAATGAACGCTAACGAAGGTTATTCAGGTGCACTATGGTTAAACTTAGGCGATCCAAAACTGGAAGCAGCTGTTGTTAACAAATTATCACAAGATGGAAATTCTTTAGGAATAAAAATTAGCAGTAAAAATGCTGATGCGGGTTATCCAGAGGTAGCACAATTTAATTTATTTCCAAATGCAGATGCTGTTGAAGCTGCTGAACCATTTGATGATGCAATACCTGGTTTCGATGAAGACGCTATACCAGGCTTTGATGATTAATGTCATGGAAGAAACAGTTCACAAGAGTATTTTATTATCCGTTCCAGAAGCAGCAGAAGAGCTCTTCGGATCAAGCAGTGAAGGTAACAGGGCCAGAGTTCGGAAGGCTATCAAAGAAGGGTCAATACCAGTTAAGCAAATTGGAAAAAGAAGTTTTATTGCAAGAAGTACAATCGCAGAATTTTCTTCTGTGGGCAGTGCCTGGAGAGATTAGACTTTTAATTAGAAATAGCAGCGATGATGAGTTTATATATTATCGCTGCCCAGCTAATCCTACTAAAATGAGAAATATAGCAACGAAATTCTTAATTGCTGCTTCTGAAGCAGAAAATGAATTTTGGAATGATTTGTAGGGGAAATCGACCTTCATAGAAGCTCATAGAGAGCCTTTTAATATAGTTTGAATACTAATTGATGTCGTATTTATTAACAGGCATAGAGTCGATGTATGGAGCTAAATCGTCTAGCTCAGGATTTTCTACTAATAATCTATTAACATTTTCAGTTGTTCGATCTAATGCCTTTTGTTTTTCGTGTTCTGGTAACATTTCAAAAAAAGCTAACTCTGCATTAGTATGATCTATAAGAGTTATTATCTCTTCATCAGTAAGGCCAAATTGTTTAGCAAAGTTAACCATATTTAATCTTAGATCATCGCAGCCATCGTCTTGTGGCTCAAATAATAATTTATCTCCCAGTAATGGCATAATTAATCTCTTTTAAAATTCCAGGAGCAAAACGATTTTCAACAATATAACTATCGCCTTTTGTTTTGCAGTCAGGTTCAATTCTATCTAACCAAAATCCTTCAGCACTTTCATTTAAAGGTGTAAAGGTAGTGTAATCTTTATATCTTTCTATTCTAAAATTTGGGTAGTCATTAAAGCACGGATCACACGGTCCACCCATTGCTTCTAATCTTTCCTCAAAAGCTTCATCCCCTATTTCCTGGAGGAGTTTTTCTTCCTCCTCCATGTACCATCTTTTAGTACCACCCATTATTTACTCCATGCATTGTTAAATTTATTTTGTATTTTTTCATCTCTAGCTGCGTCTTCTAACCAGTGACTATAAATTTTATGAGTTGTGTTGATATCAGCATGACCCATAATTGTTGTTACGGTCCAAACCTCATCCTGAAAATTTTGTAAAAGTTTAGATGCAAAATAATGTCTTAGATCATGCCATCTAAAACTATCAATACCAGATGCTTTTTGAGCTGGTATTAAAACTTGTCTCATAAAATAATTTGGACCAAGAACAGTTCCTTGAGCAGTTGAGAAAACTAAATCATTATCTGTAGAAAAATGAGATTTCATTTTCCAGACTTGTAATGCTTCTTTTAATTCTAATCTTAAAGGAATATCTCTAACACCAGCTTTTGTCTTTGGACCTTTGATCTGATTATTTTCATCAGCAGATTTGTTTACAGACAATTTGTTTTTTTCAAAATCAATATCGCCCCAGGTAAGAGCTCTTTGTTCACCAGCTCTCAGTCCAGTAGATGTTGATAATAAAATTGCTAGCTTACTTACTTCATCTTCAGCAGCATCAAGAATAGCATTTATATTATTGTCAGAAATTTTCTTAGCAAGATTATCTTCGTAACTAATTTCTCTTTTTACTAAATCTTCTAATACAATTTCTCTAACAGGATTTGAAGCTGCCCATCTCATCTTCATTGAAAACCTAAAAAAGTTACTTAATGTGATAAGATAATTTTTTACAGTCTTGTATGATCTACCTTCAGCTAATCTTTCAACAAGCTTTTCTAAATCCAAAACATCGATCTCATTAACTGTCTTATGAAAATCAACCATGTTGGCCATAAGAGTTATTTTGTTAAGAGCACCTTTATACTCTTTAGATTTAATTGTACCAGCTTCGTATCTTCTTTCTAAATAAGTTACATAAGCTTGAACGGCATTTGCTACTGTAGTTCTATCACCTACTTTTACAAACACGCCATTGGTCTGCTGCACTAGAACATCTCTTTCATAATCTAATGCTTCTGATTTAGTATTAAAAAGTTTTCTGGATTGGCCATCAGCTGCGATCCATGATTTTGTACCGTTTTTTTTCTTAGTCTTATCTTGATATATTTTCATTGTCATCTCCCTTGACTATATTATGATATCTTAATTGATATCATATGTATATATATAATGACAGGATATGTCATAGTCAAGAGGTATAAAAATAAAACCCGCAAAAACCCGCAAGCAACTTACTCAGAAATTTGCTGTTTTTTTCTCTGGATCGCTCACTGAGGAGGGGTAAACTGACTGATAGTCGCAGAATACCCCCAAAAAGGGTGGCGGGAATGACGGGACTCGAACCCGTAAAATTGACCATTGATAACCTATAATTACTATATTAATTATGTTTTACTATAGATAACTTTTATAAACTATCAATAACTTCTTCTCTAATTCTTCTCTGAAATTTACATTCTCTTTCTCTAATCTTCTCTGAGATTAGTACATAGTTTTTTTAGAACGAGATTTAGTAGATGGCCTTACTACTGAGCCACCAAGTTTTTTAGGGTTGCCAGAACCAGCAGCTTTATTACCTGATGCACTAGTCTTTTTCTTTTTGGATTTAGCACCCATTAAAATAGATTTAGTTCCCATCATAGTTTACTCCTTTTATAGTTAAGAAAATCCGCAGCAGTTTTTACTGACGGAAAAGTTGTTATAAAATCAATTCGACTTTCAGCTCTTGGATCAATCACGCAACATATGCTTTGGCCATATTGCATTTCTTCATAACCTAATCTTTTACCATAATGATCAAAGTGTTTATATCCACGAGCTCTTATTGTATGGCATACACGATCATGACCTGGCTGTTCAAAAGTTGAAGTTGCCCATGTATGAGTATGACCACCAGCAATGATATCGTACTTAGACATAAACATTGCAGCTTTAGTCTGACCAAAATTGGCAGCGTATTGTGATCTACCAGGATGATCATGAGCAGCATGAATTTTACATGATGCATCATTTGAAAATTGTATATCTAAACTTGCAGCCCATTCTTCATAGATAGTTTTTGGCTCTTTGATCCATTCTAAAATATCACCATATGAGCTATGCCAGAGATCGTGGTTACCTGAAATTGCTACAAGAAAATCATCACCAAGGCCATGTTCTTTTCCTAAGAAAAATTCAACAAGCTTCCATGTTTGGTTTACAGTGATAGGACTGCTAGCGTAAAGTTTACATAAATTTCCAATCCAGCTGTCTGCTGTATCACCTAAATTTATAACTTTCATTCCATCGGTATTACGAATAATTTGAACATCATCCATAAAACTTTCAATGTTCATCCCTGGGTTTCCAATATGTGGATCGCCCATAAAAACAATACAGATAGGTTTGTCGTGAGTGACTTTAATTGGCATTAAGTCTCTCTCATCTTTTGCTCTTTTATTATTCTTATAATTTTCAAGCATCCGTTCTACAGTTTTTTCAACGGGCTCTTCTGGATCAAACGGTGGTTTAATATCAAACTCCTCTTGATCACCTTCCTCCATTTTATCGAAGGCTTTATTTAATCTATGGTAGAATGTTGCATAAGACATTCCAAGAGACAGGGCTGCCTTACTGACACTTTTGTCGTGTTGTTTCCATAATGATATTGCTTGATTTAATATTTTATCATCAAGACCTGGTCTTCCAGCTTTGTTATTGCTCAAGATACTCTCCTTATTCTAGTTCTAATTCAAAGTTGACTTCTTGATCATTGTTCATCTCGATTATGTAGTTACAGTCTGTACTCGCACACCGTAAACCTACAATCTCCATTTCCGCTTCATCTTTAAGAAATTCTAAATACCTTGCTTCAACAAAATAATTAATACCACCACACTCTGGGCAAGAAACCATAAGCTTTGGGTACATTGATAATACATTCTTATTTGTCATTATGTCCTCACACGGGGGTTAGTTTAGTATTGGGGAGAGTTTAAAAAGCTCTGTATGAGCTTCTATGAAGGTCAATTTTTTGAGTTTCTATTAATATTTATATTTTCTGCTACTTTTTCAAAACTTCTACCAGCTACATATCCTGTTGTTCCAATCGTTAAAAGTGTCCACATCTCTTGCGGTAAATCAATTTGAAGCGGGTAAGTTTGACCATACATTAACAAAGCAATAACATTTAGTAATGCAGCAATTAAATAATTCCAGGCAATAATTGCAATTATAACTAACATTAAAAGAGGTCTCCAATTAGATGTTAGCCAATGCTCAGATTTTGCTTCAGCTAAAATAATTTGAGTCGCACCTTTTTCTAAGACTGCTGAATTTTTTATTAACTCTAAATTTATTGCAGCTTCAATCTCTTTAACTTTTTGTTTGTCTTCAGGTAATATTCTTTCTAACACCGTGGATATTAATGGTGAGAATAAAGTAAGTAATGATGTAAACATTTTATAAATCAAACAATATTGCTAAGAGTAATGATATAATTGCGAAGGCAGACGAAGCAATAGCAACCTCTATTCTTTTAACACGGCCTAAAGTTTCAGTAGATAAGTTTTCGCAAACTACTTGATGGTCTTGCAAAGCCTGTTCTAAAACAGCTACTTTCTTATCAATGTCTGCAACAGTTGTTTTAGCCATTACCTAACTCTATCTGGTGTTGGCTCAAAAGTTATAAAACCTTCATGCTCACCACTATCATAGAAGGTATGCATCATCCCATCTGTGTACTCTATGTATCTAAAGCCATCTTCATTAATCCCTTCTTCTTTAAGATATGCATCTGAAACATAAAAACCTATTTCTTCTGTGTAAGACCATCTATGTTCCATAAGACCATCAGGAGCATCATCATCATTAAGACCTTCAAAAATATTAACTGCTTCTTCAGGGTAATTAGTAAATTGAAGATATGGAAATTCTGTTCCTTCTATTAATTGTACTTCAATAATAGGCTTGCCGTTATCATCAACACCAACGACTTCTTTAAATGTCCTATCTCCTGTTAAAGCTAATTGATCGTTATCACCATTAAAGGCTACTGTTACTGTATCTTCAGCTATAACTATTATTTCATTATTTTCTTTTAATGTTGCCAGTTTCATTTTGTCCTCCTATATAAAATCTGGTTTAGTTGGAAAATCAATATTTGGAAAACCTTCCTGATCTGGTAAGTCTCTTAATACTTGTCGGTAATGAGTTACTTCAACAGTCTGTTCATCTGAGAGTTTGCTATCAGTAACCATTGTCCAATCACTATTTTTTAAAAGTGTATTTCTGGTAGCCTTTTTTGCGTTAATAATATTTTGTTCAAGGTTAGGGTCTTCTTGATTATCAACCTCAATCTCTACCTCTTTTTTTAATAAAGCATCGTATACTAATTCTTTAGCCATAATTTTTTCCTATTTTGTTATTGCATATAAAACAAATATGCCTTCCTGATAAGCTCCACTATTGGTGTAAAAATAAAAGGCATCAGCATAGTTAGAAGTTGTCTCTGATCCAGAAGCTCCAGCAACACCATGCTCAATGTAAAAGTCATTATTGTCTGCTGAGTATCTTCCTTCTGACCTCCATCTATAACCACCATTTTTTTTATTATTTTCATACCAAATTTCACCAGACAATCTTGGACTTTCATCAGCACTATTATAATCTTGAATTGAGTAAGTATTACCACCATAGGCTATGTTTTCCCCACCCCACTGAGCTGGGCTTAAATAGGAAGACCAACTATGATTTGATACTTGATTGCTACCACCATTGTAAGCGTAATGAATATTGTTATACCAAGTGTTTCCTGACAAGACACTTGATCCACCATTGTATGGTTTAAACCTACAATTATAACCAGCATTTGCACTAAAACCTACTCCGTAAAATCGAATAACATAAGACCTTACATCACTAGCAGTTATTGAGCTTGGTATTGTTAGTGTAAAGTTTGATGGTTGACCTTCAGTTTTTACATTTATAGAACTACAGAATACTTCTGGATCAGTGCTACCTCCACCACCACCAGCGATAGACTTTGTTGGTAGTCTTAATGCTCCTGTTCCTATAGATTGACCAGCTAAAGGATTATCTGTTCCAGCACTTGAGGTTAGTGTTCCATTATCAGCCACATAATAAGTAGTACCATGCGTCAAACCACTAACATTAGTTTCTAGCCCTTCGGTATCGTTAGGCATAACTTTAATAGAGCTACCAGCAGAACCACTTTCTTGTGCAAATCCAAAAAACTTAGATTTGTTTGTGGCAGTTTCCGATGTTGTAACTGCCATCCGACCAGATTTAAATCCTGTAATAGTACCTTGATAATTATCATTAGTGTAGTACAGCCATCGGTTTGCTTTAGCTACTCCTGATCCTGATATACTTGTGTTACCATAATTACTAAATGATGCTCCAGCAAAACCTATTCCGTGATGATAAGTCCATGCTTGCGCACCACTAGGATTAAAATTACTGCTATCATTAACATTAGTTACAGTTCCTACTGATATTGTACCACTAGAAAATGTAATTGGATAAATGCTCATATGATTATTTTGACCTTTACGAGCTGGGTTATCACCAGGGGTTACATAACTATCACTTAAATAATCATACTTACCATTTGGTGCAGAACCATAAATACCATTTCCATAGGTGCTAGAATTACTTACAGCATTTTGAACATTCCCAGCAAAATAACTACTTGCAGTAACATATTTAATTTCTTTTGAGCTTGTATTATTACTTGAGTTCATTCCCATGTTATAGAAAGCACAATTTTTTCCACTCATGGCTTTATGTCTATTACCACCTCTATGAGACCAGCTACTTATCAGGTTAGAAGAGTTTTGTTTAGAAAAACCACTTGATCCACTGTTTACCCATCTCATACCATATAAATTTCCACCAGATGTTGATCCAGCACTTGAGAAAGCGACAATATATCGAGTACCATTTCCATCACCATCATGTATAATTGCTAAACTTCCATCATACACAGATGAGTTATGAGTTGGGCTTTCCCCTGTTTGATGATACTCTCTTTCTACTGTATAAGAGTAACTGTCGCCTGAAGGATCATAAGTCCATTCCAATTCTATTAAATGGTTTTTACCAAAATAACCTACCCAATCATAAGTTCTGGAATAGACACCATGACAAACCATTTTAAATGTTTGTCCACTAACAGCAGATACGGCATAATCAAATGAACAAAAATCATTTGTACTGTTGTAGTAAGTTCCTTCATTTTGAAGCATGATTGAACCAATGTTTTGTTGTCTTACAACAGTGATTGCACCCGTACTACTAACAGTAATGAAATGCATAATTCTTCCACCACCATATTGACCATATCCTTTATTGTATAAGGATGCGACCATAAATGTTCCACCATTACCAGAATTAACACTTTCTACATATTCAATCCTTATGTTACCATTTCTTCCATTATGCCCATAACCACCATACTCATCATAACCACCTGACATTGCAGTAATAGTACCAGGCGTAATACCACCATTACCATCATGTACAAATGACTGAATGTACCAATGATGATACTGACCATTACTTGTTTGAGGAGTAACAAATGCACCTAAAAATCTTCCATCATTTGAAGCACAAACATCACTGCCAATTACTTCACTAGCCGTTCTATCACTAGGCATTGATACAGCAGTTGATACAGAGGTAGACGCTAAAGTGTTGTTTGTTACTGTTGTAGCTATTTCTACTTTTTTAGCTTCACCATTTGTCTCTCTGGTTATTGTTGTACCAGCAGTAACAGCAGATGATCCAGAGCCAATAGTCATGTTGATAGTACCGCCAGAAGCTAGACCAGTTAACTGTGATCCATCGACTGCTGGTAGTTTTGCATTACCATCAAGTTGAGGAATATTATTTGCACTTGTTCCAACATTTAAAACAGAAGATGTTCCTAAACCAAGATTAGTCCTAGCTGTTCCAGCATTAGCTACATCATTTAAGTTGTTGCCTGTAGCAAGAAAACCACCAGAGCTAAATGCTCCTTGCGCCCAAGCCGATCCATTCCATACATATAAATTATTATTAGATGAGTTCCAATACAATGCTCCTGTTTGTAAGGCATTACCATCATTGTCTACTGTTGGTGCAGAGCTTTTACTTCCTAAATATGTATCATCAAAATTATCTAGTTTTGTTTCAGCCAAGTCTGCATAGTGTTTAGCAGAGTATAAGCCTGTATCACTTCCAGTATTAGCATCCGTTACAGTTGATCCTGTATGCGTAGCAAATCGTTGAGATGTAGTTTTATGATTAGACGCTGTTGTAACATGACCGCTTGCAGTTGAAACATGACCAGCCGCAGTTGATGCAGAAGCAGACGCTTCATTTGCTTTTGTAGTCGCTGTATCTTTATGGCCACTCGCAGTATTACTATGACCTTGAGCGGTAGTTGCACTGCCCGCAGCAGCGGTAGCACTAGTAGCAGCAGCAGTCGCTGATGTTGTTGCTGAAGCAGCGTCTACTAATAAAGTATATTTAGCTGAGTTAGCATTAGAGGTAAGAGGTTGCGATCCAGAAGATGTGTGTGCAGTAGTTACCTGAAAGACATTATTAGTAGAAGTGTCTTTTACTAAATCTCTTTCATTATAAGATGTTGATGCAGCCCAATCACCTCTATTAGTTCCTACATTTGTAGTCACTGAAATATTACCAGCACTATCAAAACCAAATAATTTATTAGCTCTATCTGTTGATGATTGTGTAAATTCAGTTGAAGCGATTGTAGTTGAAACAGAAGCTTTTATAGACCTATCTACTTCTTCCTTAACTTGCTGCACTTGCATAGTTAATTTATCTAAACCATCCTCATGACTATCAGAAGGAAAAGGATCGTTAAGAACATAATCAAATGTTTGTGTTAAAGGTACTGTTCTAACAATAATAACTGTATCTGTATTTAATGGAGTGTTGCCTGTAGTAAATACAATGTTACCGCCAGAAGCATTTCCAACATTAGACACAGTGTAATGTGTTGTTATAGTTTTTTTTGTTTCTGTACCCGATGTATCTCTTATATAAACTTCAATATCTGAAGATGAAAAAATCTTATAAGTATAAGCAAAGGTGTCCTGTGACCCAGTGCCCGAATAGGACACTTTGTTAATTGTTGTTGATAGCGTCATGTTAATTCCTATTTAATATTAAATTTTTGACTTCTAAGATTGATATCTGTTTCATCTTCCACTGCATCAGTGCTATTGTGAAATGCATCAATGTCTTCTTCTATTTCCTCATAAAGTTCTGGATGATTGTCCCTTAAATTTTCACAAGCTTCTTTATATGCACCTCTATGTAATGCAGATATTTCACCGTTTACTTTGTCTCTTACAGCTCTTTTTTGAGCCTGAGTATCTGTTGGCTTTCCTCCAGTAAAACTTGAGCCAGCTATTTCAGTTATTCTCTCGTTTAACTTTGTATCTCCAAAAGGAAAATTTTTATTGTGAGATTTATACTGACTTAAATACTCTGGATAAGTATCCATCATGTACTCAGAAAAATATTCTTTAAACATTTTACCAGCGTCTATTTGTATCTGTTCATAGATTTTTGAACTACCAATATCTATTTGAAAACCGTCATCTGTATAAAAGAATTTAGGCCATTTACTTGGAAATGATACACCTTGCATTAAAGATAATTGCTCCAAAGCATCTTTTCCGTTTGGCAAAATAAAAGTCTTTTCTTCTAAAACTTTAAATGTTCCATAAGCATCAGCTTTTTCAATAGTGTTTCCAAATGCATCAATATAGTTTGCATTAGTTTGACTAAAATAAGGTGAGTATCTTTTGTAGTCAGGAAGTAAATCCCTGAAGTCATCATAATCACTTTCTAGCTTTCTTGTTTTATCAGCAAGATTGTTTACATTTTTTAATACATTAGGCACAAATTGATTTTTAAGATTTTGCAATGTTTTTTTATATTGATAACCAACACCATACTTACCAGTTATAGCATCAACCAATTCAACAATACCTTGAAGCATTGTCATTTCTGTAAATAAATTAAGAGTTAATTGAACAGCTCCAAAAAATACTTCTTCGAAAGTCTCTTGGTCCAAGTTTGGATCAGCTGCCATTTCTCCTAAACCTACAAACAATCCTATTGCAGTAGAGAAAGGCTCTATACCTTGATAGCTTATCCAAGTATCAGAACCAGGTACTTTACAGCTCATTGCTTGTATATTTCTAGCTTGGTTTAATGCTCTGTCTTTTGCGTTAATTGGTTCAGGACCAGTGCAAACTCCTATAGCACCCATAGCAGCAAAGTAAGTTGCCACACCCGTAGTAATATTAGTTTGAGTTTTCATTCTTTCCCAGTCAGCACCACCCTTGGCTTTAGCTTCGTTATATTTTCTACCAAATTTTTGTAAGCCTGGTATTCTTGAAGCTGTCCACTCTGTGGCCCTAATGGGTATCCGAGCAAATGGAACAAACAAATTAGAAAATCTATTGTTAGACACATTCATTAAAATATCACCAGTTTTAGTAAGCTGGTCTGTAAGGGTTACTTCTCTGGCATGAAGAGTTGCAGCTTCAAGCATTTCATCAGTTGGGTTGGCAAGATAGTGAGCAAGCACTTCTTCAACATTTGTATCTGTTATTTTTACATCTATCTTGTTTGTTTCAGCTAAAGCTAATTGATACAGCTTACCCTTGTAAGCTAGTTGTTTATTAAATTGGTCACCAGCACCTAATGCTTTTCCAGGCACACGATCTAAAGTTAATATTCTTCCCATAGTATCTGCAAAACCAGATAACCAATGATCAGCATCTAAACCAAGTCCTTCCGCTGAAAAAGATTGTTCTCTTTGCATGGCACTACCCCATTTTTGCCCTGGCATAATTTGAGTTCCAGTTTCGTAGGATATTTTTGCTGCTCTCATTGCTTCACCCAAACTATCAATAATACCCATATAATAAGCAGCAGCTTCTTCTTCAGAAATTTTTGGTATATATGTTGGGTCTTTTTTTGTTTTGTTTATTTCTTTTGCAGCAGTTCTTTTTAAATACTTATATTCTTCAGCCATTAAACCCCAGGCAGACATAAGATTTTTTGCTTGTGTTACAGGGCTTGATAAAAGAAAATTCATTCTGCTTTCGTTGGCTGCATCAAATCCTTTTCTCCAAAGCTTTTTTTCTCTAGCCAAAAACAAAGCATCGTCAACACCTATAGTTTGATCTAATGCCTTTGCAATATCTCCAACACTTTTACTGCCGCCTAATAAATTTAAACTATCTGTTATAGCTTGATCAAGAAGAGCTGGTGTTTGAGTTCCTTCTACAGGGATTTGTGTTCCTCTTAAAAGTCTACCAGCTTCAGATTGAACACCTTTAATTCTTGATTGAATTAAATTTACCATTTGTAATTGCATAGAAAATGCGTGCTTTAATTCTCCGCTAGCATTTTCAGCTGCTGCAAGAGAAGCTAGTTTTTTTAATTTTCTAGTTTCATCTACTAAAACAGCTCTTGCAGCTGTTAATGTTTCAACATTCCACAGCTCACCTTTATTTGTTTTTAATATTGTTTCTTTTAATTTCTTAGGGTTCATACCTAAACTATGAGCAAGTTCTTTTACTTGGTCGTCTGGCATTGTTCCTCTTTTTTGAGAGTTAGCAATAACCTTAAAACTATCACCACGACTAACAGCTTCAATATAATCCCAAACATCATAGGGTATAACTTCTACTTCTTCACCAGCAGCATTTCTAGTCTTTACTGTAAAATCACTTAAAGCACCATCGCTTACATCTAAGTCATCAACAATAGTATTAAAAGCATTAGTTACTTCATCGGCTGCATCATCGACTGCTGTGTTAGGGTTCATACCTGATACTGGCTGACCAGCATCAAAACTTGCATCAGGAAGTTCTTCGTGAGACTTGTTTAAGTATTGCTTGTACAATCCGTCATCAGTAAGTTCGTCAATAAAACTTTTACTATCTCTAACTCGCAATACCAATTTATCATATTCTTGTTGTGCTTTTTTTATAGCTTGTCTATTTCCATTATTAGTAAAACCTTTAGCATCTGCTTTTGCTTGTTCAAGAACAATTTTTGCTCTTTCTAAATCTTGCTCTAATTGTTTTAATTCTATAATTTTAGAGCTAGGATCGGCTTCACCTAAAGCTCCAAAAGTTTTTTCATTTTGCAAGATTTGAGCATCTTGAATTTCTTTTTCAATTATATATTCTGGTAGACTTTTATTGGCCTTATCTAACTGAGCTCTAACTCTTTTTTTTGCTTTTGAAAATCTTGATGTAGGTATATGAAATGCAGCATTAGTAAAACCTTCATCAGGCTCTGCATAAGGGTCTTCACCATAACCCCAATTTTGCATATCATCAAATCGTAACAATGCATTATCAACATCATTATTATCTTGTTCTTGCTCTAATAAAGCATTAGAGAGATCAACATTCATATTGCCTTCAGTTAAAACTTCTGGAGACATAGGTGTATCTTCTACAACATTATCTGTTGTGTTTTCTATTTCTTCGATAGCCATGAAATTTTCCAATAAAAAAGGGAAGCAAAAGCTTCCCTACTATAAATGTTTATAAATGTGTTTGGTTACATTGACTACTATTAATCGTTTATATCTGGTCTTAGATTAACAGTTCCTGTAACTTTTTCTTTTTCAAAAGATGAATTTTTCTTTTCAACATCCTTTAAATTTTCCACGAGTAAAAGATAAGTACGGCTATTTTCGCCAAACATATCTTTAATCTTGTTTATTCTTGCCTGATCCATTTAATGCTCCAGTGTATGTGACTTGGTCTTCTGATGTTTCTTTAGGTGCATTTTTTACTAGCATCTTATAAACTTCACTATCTTTGCCAAATTCTTTTTCAAGTCTTTTAGCTAGCTTTGGTGTCATACTCATTTGACTTCTCCTGTCATTAGTAATCACTTCCTTTGTTATACACAGTTGTTTCATATTGTACAACATCTGCTTGATTTATTTTTTTACCAGATAAAATCTGTTCTAAAATTTTACCAAATAATACTGTTTTATCTTCTATAATTTCAGCAGAATTAGCTGGATTAAAGTTGGGATCATATTCAGGCATATATTGTAATCTTAGGCCGTTAATGTTTCCAGTCTCTGGTGATCCAGCTCTAGTTTGCACCTCTACTTTATCAGCCTGTCTCATGTCTGAAATAAATGTAAATCCATCAACATCAAACTTGTTAATCTCTTCTACTATTTCATCAATAAACTTCATATCGCTTGTACTATCAAAGTAAATTTCCATACCTGGTCTTGTAGGAATATTTGAGCTTTCATTAGAAGATGATTTAATTACTTTTGATACAAAGAAACTATCTTGATCTTTTTCTTTTGCTTGAGCTTTTAAAACATCTACTAGCTCAGTATCAT
>MDSW01053969.1_pt1 | contig 33295 bp, 37 predicted proteins | sample 811171 | NCBI WGS metagenome assembly MDSW01 (sample SAMN05326641, study PRJNA326480) | marine metagenome | isolation source: seawater | place: Atlantic Ocean: North West | collected 2012 | reverse complement strand
ATTATAAATTCAATTATTGAAAATAAAAATACAATTGATGTTTGGGGTGATGGAAAACAAACAAGATCTTTTTTATACATTGATGATTGTATAGATGCTACTTTGAAATTATTTGATTCTGAATATCATGGACCAATAAATATTGGTAGTGAAGAAAAAGTTTCGATAAATGAAATGATAGATAAAATTGAAAAAATTTCTAATAAAAAGGTAAATAGAAATTACCAACTTGATAAACCAAAAGGTGTTAGAGGCAGAAATAGTGATAATACTTTAATTAGATCTCAATTAAATTGGAATCCAAAATTTTCTTTATATGAAGGTCTAGAAAAAACTTACGAATGGATATTTTCGGAAATTAAGAAAAAACATAACCAATAGTGAATGAAGATTGTTTTAGGTTTAAACTGTAATCATGCTGATTCTTCAGCATGTATTTTTATTGATGGAAAGCTTATCTTTGCTATTGAAGAAGAAAGAATAAATAGAGAAAAACACTGGGCTGGTTTACCTGTCAAATCAATAAACGAGTGTTTAAAATTCTCTCAAATAGATTTAAAAGACATAACTGATATTGCTATTAATACGAACCCACTTTCAAATATTAATAGCAAATTAATATACTTTTTAAAAAACTATTTATTTGGAAAAAAAAAATACGAAATTGTAAAAAGACTTTCTAAAAAAATTAATTTAAAAAAAGATATTAATAAATTTTTTTTTCCAAAAAACTTATCAAAAAATGTAAAAATACACTATGTTGACCATCATTTGTCTCATATTTCATCTGCTTTTTATCCCTCTGGTTTTACAAAAGCTATAGGTCTATCTGTTGATGGATTTGGAGATTTTTGTAGTCTATCAATTACTAAATGTGAAAATAATAGTCTCAAAATTTATAAAAAATATCTTTTTCCACATTCTTTAGGAGTTTTTTATGAGGCATTAACACAATTTATAGGGTTCAAAAATTATGGTGATGAATACAAAATGATGGGATTATCATCTTATGGAAAGCCTAAATATTTAAATAAAATTCTAGATAATATTTTTATAAAAAAAAATAATTTTGAAATAAATTTAAAATATTTTAACCACACGGATAAAAATTATTCATATAAATTTGAAGGAAAGCCTATACAAAATAATCTTTATAATTCCAACTTAGAAAAACTACTAGGCATTAAAGATTTAAGTTCAAAAAATATAAATGAAATTCATAAAGATATTGCAGCATCTGCACAGAAAGCTTATGAAATAAAACTTTTTGAAATCTGTGATGAATTAAAAAAAATAAATTTTTCTGAAAATTTAGTTTTTGCTGGTGGTTGCGCTTTAAACTCTTTAGCCAATAAAAAATTAAACGAATTTAAACAATTCAAAAATATTTTTATTCCATATGCTCCTGGCGATGGAGGAGGATCAATTGGAGCTGCTATTTATACTCAAAAAAAATTAGAAAATGATAAAATTATTTATAATTTAAAATCCCCTTTTATTGGTCCAAGATATTCTAATTCAGAAATAAAAGAAATTATTAGTAATTTTGATGAACTAAAAAATTTTGATATAAAATTTTTTGAAAATAAAGAAGAGCAATTATCATTGATAGCAAAAAATTTATTTGAAAATAAAATAGTTGGTAATTTTAATGATAGAATGGAATTTGGTGCAAGAGCCCTTGGCAATAGATCAATTTTAGCAAATCCGTGTAATCCAAATATTAAAGATATTATAAATAAAAAAATTAAAAGGCGTGAAAGCTTTAGGCCTTTCGCGCCTGCAATTTTATATGAAAAGAAATTAGATTGGTTTGAAAATAATAATCATAACCCTTATATGTCGTCAGTCGAAAATATAAGAATTGAAAAACAAAATGATATACCGGCAGTAACACATATAGATGGAACCGGTAGGGTTCAAACAGTTACTAAAGAAATTAATGAAAGTTTTTATAATTTAATTAATAAGTTTTATGAAATTTCAAATGTACCTATTTTGTTAAATACTTCTTTTAACGAAAATGAGCCTATAGTTATGAGTCCTGAGGATGCAATTAAATGCTTTTTAAGAACTCAAATGGATATTTTAGTTTTAAATGATTTTGTAATATTTAGAAAATAACTATTGATTAATATTTTTGCTATCTAAAATATTTTTTTTCCATTTATTGAATATATTAGCAGATTTTTTGTATTTAAAATCTGTTAAGCCTTTTAAAAAACCTTCGGTAAGTATATTTGAATAAGTAGGATTGACCTCATCCCGAAAAATTAAATCTTTTTGATTTTTATTAATATTATTTCCCCTAATTCCAGAATAAATATATGGAAATTTATTTAATGCTATTTTGTAGGCATTTTCACTAAAGCTCGACAAATTACCAAAGCTATACGCAAAATGATTAAGTGGCTGATTAATTTTATTTGAAATTAAATCTGCGCTATAACAAATTTCCTTGTTTAAATTAAAACTACTATCAATATCAGACAATTTCTTATGAGATTTAGTATGTGCGCCAATTGTATGTCCCATATTTTGTAAAAATTTTATATCTTCCCATTGCATATTCTTTAAATGATTTGGCAAATGATCTTTATTGGTGTCAGGAATTATATTTTTTGAAATAAAATCTCTACATGAATTTAAATCTTTAATTTCTATAAAATCACTCATTACAAAAAAAATCGCTTGTATTTTAAAATCAGACAAAAATTTTTCAGCAATTATTCTTGATGAAATAAAACCATCATCAAATGTTAATAACAAATTATTACCTTTAAGTTCAATATTTTTATTTATAAAATTTTCAAATTGTAATGGGGTTATAAAGTTCCAATTTTTTCTTAAAAAAGATATTTGGTCTCTAAATTCTTTTTCTAAATTAGGAGGAATATCGTGATACATTAATACTCGAAGAGTATCATTTTTGTCCCCTATTTTTAAAAAATTAGTATATTTTAAAAATGTTTCTAGTATTTTATGGTTTAATTTCATTTTTTATTTAAATTATTAAAATAATTGAAAATTTTTTTTAGGTATTCAAAAAATAAATTTTTTTTTAATATCATTTTTAGCGTAAAAAATTTTTCATAAAAAAATCCTTTAAAAGTAAAATATTGAATATTATCTCTAATCTCAAACTTATTATCAAACCAATGAGCTTTGTATTTTTCATCACCGGTAGTAAAATCGAAACAATTTATACCTTCATCAATACACCATTTAATAATTTCAATTAAGTTTATAAGTCCTGGAGAAAATTTATTCCATTTTGAATCGTCAAAAGCAGGCATCAAATAATAAAAGCATTTTTTTGTAGATATACCTACATGATTAGAAATTACTTGATCATTTATTTTCAATTCTGAACAATGAACGCTTATACTTTCACTTTTGATTTTGCTTAAACCAATATAAAAGTTTTCAAACTCTTTTTTTGAAAACATATTCCATGCTTTAGTATTTATATATCTATTTTTTTTAAGTTTTATCATATCTTTTATAATTTTTATTTTATAAACATCTGTGTCGGCTATATTAAAATTTAATTTCCCATGGACTTTAATTTTTTTTAATTTTCTTCTAGTTGTTTCTCTAGATTTAGAATTTTGATGAAGCTTATAAAATTGTTCCCAATTTTCATTTAAATCAGAACTATAAGCCTTTTTTTTATAAATAGTTTTGAAGTGTGAATAAAATGGATTTTCGTAACTATTTATTTGTGGTAATTGATTTTTCAAATATAAAACATCAAATTTTTCAATTGAATTAAAAATTAATTTTAAAAAATTCTCAAATTGTATTTTTTTAAAATTAAAATTTTTACTTGTAATAAAACCCATATAATCAGAATTTATATCACCCATCCATTCAAGAATTTTAAAACCATTCTTTTTTTTTATGCATAAAGGTAATATGATTTTTTCTTGATCGTCCGTTTTCATTAAAAATATTTTAGGATTTACTTTAAAAATCTTACTTCCAATTTCATCATACCATAGATTAAGCCAATCAAATGACTGGAAGGGATTAATTGATACTTCTCTTTCTATATTTTTCCACTCTTTTTCTAGAGAATTGTTAAATGTTTCAAATATCTGTATTTTCAATTTTTTTTACCTCATAAGAAATTTGTCTTGATATAAATTTTAAAAGCCAAAAATTACTACTTAAATAACTATCTAACTTTCCAATAATTGATTTTTCGCTCCCTGTATTAATTTTTAAATCAGGGTGAAATAAGTTTTCAGTGTATCTTTTATATATTTTATTTAAAAAAACTTTTTTTATAATATTTTCTTGTTTTTTTGATCCTCTTTCTAAAAAATATTCCTCTTTAAAGTTGCCCGAAATATGATATTTTTTTCTGAGCAAAAAATAGATCCATTTTATAAAAAAAGCAGAATTGAAAGAGTAGTTGATAAAAGTTCCATTATTTTTTAAAACTCTAAAAGCTTCTTTACATGCGTTTTCAAAGCTGGGAATATGCTGTAGTGCCTGAACAGTCCAAACTAAATCAAAAGTTTTATTTTCAAAAGGTATTTTATTAATATCACTGTTAATTAAATAAATATTATTGTTGACCTGATTTTTTAAAATCTCTTTTGAATGGATTAAACTTTCCATTACAAAATCTAACAAAAACACCTTAACATCTGGTCTAGTCAAAATAATATTTCTCCAGTGCCATCCCCAACAACCTCCTAAGTCTAAAATAAGCCCATTTTTTGGAACCTTTTTTAAAATTCTAACTATTTCATTATCCATAACTCTAATTGAATGATTTTTTGAAATTTCCTTAAAATAATCAATTTTTTTTTCAGAAGATATCTTTTTTCTAAACTTTAGTTCATTAACTTGAGATGAATTATTAAAATCATCATAATAAATTTTTTCAGAACTAATACTTAATTTTTTTAATATACTACTCATAAATTATAACTTTGGATAAAGTTTCCCAAATTTACTTATTTTTTTATAAAAGAATTTGCTAAAAGGCATTAAAGCAAAAATTAATATTAAAAAATTATTAAAGGAAAATTGAAAGTTTTTTATTGCTAACTTTATAGCATCGAATTTTCTACCATTAAATAATAAAAATTTAATTTCATCTTTATATAAATTTTCTAAAAAATTTTTTTTGGTCTTTTTAAGTATTGAATTATTGTTATCTTTAAAATTTTGAATAAACACTTTTTTTTCGAAATTAGTTTTTTCTAAATTTTTCCAACTTTCACCTTTTTCATGTATTCGCCATTTAGCCAATGTTTCAGAGACATAAGCTAAATCAGAAATTTTACTTACCCTAGAAACTAAATCTAAATCATGAATAATATCATATTTAGGGTCAAAACTATACTCAAGTTCATCAATAAATTTTTTTCTTATAATTAATGTTTCTAAACTTACAAAATAATTTCTAATTAATTCTTGATAAACATTTCCAATCGGTGGAAGTTTTTTTTGATACATTAATGCACTTTGTTCTTTATTATTAAATAACAAAGTGTTGCATATTACGAGGCCAATTTTTTCGTTTTTAAATTCTGGCACTTGTTTTTCTAATTTTCTCTCATCCCACAAATCATCGACATCTAAAAATGCTATTAATTCTCCTTTACATTGATTATAAGCTTTAAGTCTAGCCTCTCCCAAGCCTGAACTTTTTCCTGAATTAAAATACTTAAATCTATTTTCTTTAAAATTTTCAAATATTTTTTTACTATTATCTATAGAATTATTATCCCAAAATATTAATTCCCAATTTTGATAAGTTTGATTTTTAATACTAAGTAAAGCTTCTTCTAAATATTTTTCACCATTATAACAATTCATTATTATGCTAACTAATGGTTTCATTATAAAAATATACTTAATCTATAGCGATTTTTAAACTTTCTTTAGGGTCATGTGTTTTGTCTAAACAATTTACTACTAAAGAAATTTTACTAATGGACCTAAAACAAAACCAAGTTTTAGGTGGTACAACTATTATAAAATAGTTTTTTCTACTAATTTTAATTATTTTTTTTTTTACCAGAAATTTTTTTTGCGAAAATGAATTTAACTTCACCATATGGCACGGCAAATAAACAAAAGCATTTTTTATGGTAATTCCATCCTTTAATTTCATTTTTTTTTATTTCTGTAAAATATATTTCTCCAAATTTATTAAAAAATTTATCCTTCCTATTAAGATATTTTAAAATATCACCTTTTTTATTTTTAATTATATCTAATTTGATTTTTTTAATTTTTTTTAAGCTCATTCATGTACTGATTTATTTGCTTAGTGGTAACTTCCTCGGAACTTAATTTTTGCTTTAATACCTTTTTATACCATTCTGTAGTAATAAAAACACTTTTCATAATTGAATAATTTGGATGCCAATTTAAAATAGTTTTAGCTTTGTTTATATTCAGTTGTAAATTTGTTTGTTCATAGTATCGAGTTTTCTTCTTAAATTTAACTTTTCCCTTTCCCCAAAACTTAATAATTGCTTGAACAATTTGCAAAACATTTGTGACCGTATTTTTTGAGGTTCCAAAATTCCATGCGCCCGAATATAACTTTGGATTTTTGAAAAGTTTTTCTCCTAAGATTAAATATCCGTATAAAGGCTCTAAGACATGTTGCCAAGGTCTATTAAAATTTGGATTTCTAATATAAATCTGTTTATTTTTAATTATCGCATTTATTGAGTCTGGTATTAGCCTATTTGGAGACCAGTCACCTCCACCAATAACATTTCCAGCTCTGGCACTGGCTATTCCACAGTTAATGATTTTTTTATCAAAAAAACTTTTTTTGTAGGTGTTGATAATTATTTCTGCACTAGCTTTTGAACCGCTATAAGGGTCATCTCCACCTAATTTGTCTTCTTCTTTAAATCCTTTTGTAGAAAAATTATTTGCATAACATTTATCCGAAGTAATACAAATTATAGCTTTCACTGATTTATTTTTAGAAATTCTTATACAATCTAAAAGATTTAATGTTCCTATAGTATTAATTTCGTATGTTAAGTAAGGTTTTTGGTAAGATTCATAAATTAGTGGCTGAGCGGCTAAGTGAAAAATTATCTGAGGTTTTATTTTGTTTAAATAGCTTGAAAGTTTTTTTTTATTTCTAATATCAATAAGATTTAGTTTAATTTTTTTATCAAGTTTAAGAGAATAAAATAAATTTTTATTTTTATTAGGATTGAAACCTATACCGTAAACTTTAGCTCCTAAAATTTTTAACCACAAACAGAGCCATGCTCCTTTAAATCCAGTAGCTCCAGTTACTAATATTTTTTTATTTTTATAAAAATTTACTAATTTTTTTTTTTGGTCCATTTTGCTTTTCCTATTTTCCACATTTTACTTAATAATTCTTTATCTCTTAGTGTATCCATACATTGCCAAAAAGAATAATGCTTGTAAGCCACTAGTTTATTTTTATCTGTAAGATTTTTCATTGGCTCTTTTTCTAACATACAAGATTTTGAAGGTATATAATCAAATATTTTTTTATTAAATACAAAAAATCCACCATTTATCCAGCCAGAATTAATTTGATTTTTTTCGTCAAATTTTTTAACAACATTTTTTCTTAAAAATAACTCACCAAATCTTGCAGGTGGCCTAACTGCAGTAATTGTTGCAACAGACTTATTTTTTAAATGGAATTTTAATAATTTGTTTAAGTTAATATTAGAAACCCCATCACCATAAGTAAGAAAAAAATTTTCTTCTCTTATTAATATTTTTTTAAGCTTAAGTAGTCTTGATCCAGTAAGAGTATTTTTTCCTGTATCAATTAATTCTATATTAAGATTATTAAATTTTTTTTTTTTAAAATAATTTATTATGATTTTTTTTTTATATCCAAGAGCTAAAATAAAGTCTTTATGTCCATAATTTTTATAAATATTTATTATATGCTCTACAATAGGATATTTACCTATTTTGACCATTGGTTTAGGCTTATTTATAGTCTCTTCAGATAACCTGGTTCCTTTTCCACCACATAAAATTACTACTTTCATATCGATTAATGTTTTTCTAAGTACTTTAATTGTAAATGATCTCTAAATTCTTTAGCTATTTTTTTTGCATTAAATCTTTTATTAATTTTAATTTTTGCCAATGATGTTTTTTCTTTCCAACTTTCGTTATTAACATTAAAATCAATCAAATTTTCTGTAAGCTCTGAAATATTTCCTGGCTGAAACAAACTACCCTCCTTTGAACTTAGAAGCTCCTGAACTGCACCAGTTTTGCTTGCTAAAACTGGAATACCAGCACTCATTGCCTCTGCAATAGTATACCCAAAACCTTCAAAGCTTCTTGTTGGCATAACCACCAAATCTAAACTTTTTAATATTTTTTCAATTTTTTCGTCTATATATCCTTTAAATAAAATACGATCCTCTAGATTTAATTTTTTTATTAAACTTTTAACTTTTAAAATTTGTTCTTCTTTGCCTTTTCCAACAATTAAAATTTTATTATTTTTTTTTATTTCTTCTGGCAATTGCGAATATGAAAAAATTAAATCATTATGACCTTTATAATCTTCTATTCTTCCTATAATCCCTATTAATTTTTCATTTTCTGCTTTTTCAAAAATATTTTTTTTGTTCTCTAATTCCTTAAAATCAGGAACGCAATTATAAATTACTCTTGAATGTATATTCTCATTATTTAATAGCAAAGTGCATTTTTTTAAAGATTCATAGGTGGCTTCAGAAACACAAATTATACTTGAGGCAGTTTTTGATACTAGTTTATCTAATAGACCTCTAAAAAAATTCATAAAAAAATTTGGCTTAAGTGCTTGGTGATGAACAACTAAAATACGAACTGGTATTTTAAGTCTAAATGATGTCGCTAAAGAAGCTAAAACACCATAGGCAGCTGGATAACCTCCATTTTGAGATATCATTACGTCTAAGTTATCATTTCTAATAACATCCATATATTTGAATATAGAAATTATAAATTTAATTGGTATTAGGATAAAACCCAAATAATTTTTTTTATCGTTAAATAGAGAATTAAACTCTTTAAAAAATATATTTTGTCCATTTAATTCTTTTTTTAATCTATTTGCTCCTTCATTGTTTTTATTATGGTAAATAATAAAATTATCATCTTTATTCTCCCAGTTTTCTATTAAATACTTTATATGTGAATCAACTCCACCGTATTCATATTGCTCCCAAAACATTCCAATTTTAAGTTTTTTTTTAAACACGCTCTAATTCCAATCTTAAATCTAAAATAATATTTGAAAAAATATTTCCAAGTAATCCTACAATTTTTTTTAAAATTTTATTTCTAATTTCAATTTCTTTAATAAAAGGTATTGATATATAAGGTGAGAAAGGCGCAATTACATATGCAAAAGATTTTATTTTGAATCTTGCTTTCGTGTAATATGGTCTTTCTTTACAATATTCCGAGTCTGGGTCAAAAAAACTGAATGTTAGTTCATGAAAACCTCTTTTATGAGTTGGATCTATATAGGCAAAACTTGAATTCCAATAAGGTACTGAAATTTTTACTAAACAACCTGGCAAACTTATTCGATGGATTTCTTCCATAGCGCCAATAAAATTATCTAAATGTTCCAAAACATTTATTGCGTGTACTTCTTTAAATGACTGGTCTTCAAATGGCCAAGGGTATTCATTTAAGTTATGAACTTTATCTACACCGTTCTCTTGTTTAAAATCAATATTTATAAAGTCAGGTTTTATATCGTCTCCTGATCCTAAATTTAATTTATAAATTTTATCTTTCATCAAATTTATTTTATAATTAAAAAAATTTATTAGTTATTAAATAAGACTTTTTTTCTTAAATTTTTTTTCACTGGTTGCTTTTATCTTTAGTTTTTAACAAATTAAGAAATTTTGATAATAATATTTTAAATTTTTGCCACCATATTTTAATAGTCATTAATCCTGCAGCAATTGCTCCAATAATAGCTTGTAATATAATACTTCCTGTTCCTGGATCTAGATAAGCATAAGAAGTAGATGGAATTAAAAAAATTAGAATAGCTGTAAAAATAATTTTGTTCATTGTTTTATATTACTTTTTTAATAATTATTTTATATAGTAATTTAGGCAATTTTATACGAAAAAATGGACAAAATATCATATTTTTTTTTAGGAACTATTTTATATTTACCTGCATGGATTTTTAAAAGTGGCTTTTCAATATTTGAGTTGTCAGTCCTTTTTTGTATTCTATATGTAATTCCACTAATATTTCATTTTATAATTTTTAAGTACAAAAAAAATAATGACTCAAAATTATTTATTTTATACTTGTCAATAATTTTCACTTACAGTTTGGATCAAAATTATGGAATGATGTCATATATGGATAGAGTTCCTAACTTTTTAAATATAAAAATCTATCCAATTTATATTTATGCGTCTGGTATCATTACAGTTTTAACTATTATATCAATAATATTTATTTATATATATAAAACTAAATCTAACGGTACTAAAATTCTATTAGCATTTACCTTCGCAGCATTAATCATAAACCTATTTGATAATAGAAATGCGAATGTTTTTGAAAAAAATTATAATATTACTAATGAAATAAAAGTAAATTTAAATAATAAACCAAAAACATTAATTTTAATTTTAGACGAAATGTCTGGAATTAACAGTTTTGAAAGTAATCAAAATTTGGGTACAAAAAATAAAATTGAAGAATTTTTTAAAAAATACAATTTTGTATATTATAAAAATGCCTTTTCTTTAAGCAGTTCCTCAAGATTTTCAATTCCAATGTTATTTAATTTTGCTTATGACGATAAGAAAATAAAATATTATGAAAAATTAAATTTCACTGAGTGGATAGAAGGTTCAAAATATTGGTTAGTAGAAGCGCATATGAAACGAAATAATTTTTTTGATCTTTATAATAAAATTGAAATATTTCAAAGTATGCATTTAAATTTCTGCACACATAAAAATGTAAATAGTTGTTTTCAATACAACCCATTCAAAAGAGATTATAAATATATTTCAGGTTCAAATAATCCAAATTTTTCAAGAATAATATCTTTGTGGAAAATACAGGGCTCAATTTTTTCTAACTTTATTTGGAGAACTCTTAGAGAATTTAGTTTTATTGACAATATTTTAGAGCCTTATGGACAAAAAATGATTTTCGAAGACTTGTTAGATAAGGTTAATTACACATTAATTAATAGTGATAGTGATTTAATTTTTGCCCATATACTTGTGCCGCATAAGCCTTACGGCTACAACGAAAATTGTGAATATGACGGGAAAAGATCAATGAGATATTATAAAATGTCAATCTTAGATAAAGTAACTCAACATAATATTGAGAGAGAGTGTGTAATAAAATTTTTAGACAAAATGTTTGAAAAAATTATTTTGACGGATAGTTGGCAAGATTTAAATATAGCAATATTTTCTGATCATGGTGCCAGAGTGTCAAAAGAAAATTTTAACGAAAGCTATTTTTCCTCAATATTTGCGGTAAAATCGAAAAATTTGAAATCTTTTGGAAGAAACGATATTTCATCAATACAATATTTATTTTCAAAATATTTTAACCCTAAACATAACAAATAAGCTTTTAAGAAGAAAGCTCTAGCAATTTTTTAGACAATTTATATGTTGAGTTTTTATCAGGAAAAATTGATAGTTCATTTAATACAAATTTTTTGCAGCTTTGAATATTCTCTTTTAACCACCATTTTTGAACATCGTTCCAGTTTTTATTAATATGTTCTGATAGCACCAAAGGTTCATTAAAAAAAATTTCATTTTTTTTTAACGCATAATATAAATTATGGTATTTTTTTTGAATATGGTTAAATTCATTTTGCCACATACATAATGTTGGAACATTATATGACATAGTTTCTAAAATGCCTGTTGAATCATATAGATGAAGTACACATTTAGAATTTTGGACTAACTTGGATGTCTTTTGATTGCTAGTTTCAATTTTAATTTTTGGACAAATTTTTTTTAATTTTTCTATATAATTTTTTTCTCGTAAATCAAATGAAGAATGTAATTTAAAAATTATATTTTCTTTAATATTTTTTTCTAAATTTGTAAGTAAAATTTTTAGACTTTCCTCTTTCTCAAAATTCTCATCTATACGATTAAAAATTTTATTATTTGTACCAAAAGGTGAATCTAATATTAAAAGATATCCTTTTGACTTATTCTGAAACTTTCTTTTTAACTTAAAATTAAAACCATTTTCATTTTTACCAAAACCATCTTTTCCCCAGTATAAATAATGATCAGCTGAATGTTGATTTTCAAAAAAAATATCTTCTATCCATGAAATATTTCCATGTTGTCCAATTATATACTTTGTTTTATTTTCTTTTTTAAGAGCAACGTATAATTTAAAATATTCATCATACTCATAATTATTTGTAGTATAAATAAATTTTGGATTTTCTGGTAATTTTAATAATCTTAATTTTTCATTCATTTCTTTAAATAATTCAATATGACAAATCGGAATAGAAAAAGGTATTAAGTTTTTTAAAAAATTTTCAAAATTTTTTTCTGTTTGATTCAGTAATAGTAATTTTCTATTTTTTAAATTAATTTTGTCTCTTTCTAAAATTGGTGCAAACCATATTATAGGAATTTGTTTTAAATAAAAAAAGAGTTTTAAATTTTCAAAAAATGGTAAATATGTACTCGTTATAATAGGATCTTTTTTTTTATAAAATAAAGTTAGAATAGAAAAAATATATTTCTTAACTAAATTTTTTAAAGATAACCTTTTTTTTTTTTCTATTAATTTCTATTTTATTGATTTTTTCTTTGAGTTCAGGTTTTAAGAAGTTTATTACATGACTGTAGAATATAGCATTCCAATTATTGTCATTACACAACTTATTTAATTCAAAATTATTAAGAGGTATAAATTCCTCTACATTTTCAAATAACAAAACTGATGATATATCTTTATTTTCAATAGCTCTTTTAATTTTATGATATCTATTAAATGATATAGCAATGAAATTACTTAACCAGGGTCCTAAAGTAATTTTCCAAAAATTATCACTAAAATTAACACCATGTAAATGGTTCAATTTTTTAGCTAAATCTAAAATTATTTTTTCATATAAATCATTACATAATGATTGAATTTCAACCCTTTTATCAAGTACCAATATGTCATTATGATTAATATTATCATTTTTTTCTATTTCATTGTTAAAGTTTAATATTTGTTTATCTAAATATATTTTTTTTTTAAAATTACTTTTATAATTTGATTTACCTATAATTAATTCAAAAGTCATATTAAGACCTATTCCTATTATTTTTTCTTAAATTTGTTGCAGATATATCTTCTATTGATTTTGCAACCTTTATTTTTTGTATTTTATAACCAACCTTACGTCCATAAATTAATCTGTCTGTATATGGAATTTTGATTATTATAAATTTTTTTTTATATTTTTTTAAATTGCTATATATTTTTTTTTTAACGTTATTAAAGGAATATGGATTTTTTATACCAATATTTTGTGCGTCCATTACTAATATAGCAACTTGACCACTTCTTTTCAAAGCAGTAGTAAAAAGTTTTTTATGTCCTGCGTGGAAAGGTTGAAATCTACCTATAAATATTGCTGTTTTTTTTTTCCAACTAAAATTTGATTTCATCTTTAATTAAAATTAATTCTTTTTATAATTATATTTGCTATTTTATTTTTTGTTAATGATTTTTTCCATTTAATTAATAAGTAGGGTTTGGTTGGCCGATCATACTTTAAATCTAATCCCGCTACATTAAAATATTTTCCTTGAAAAAATTTTTTATAAATATTTTTTGGATCTCTTTTTATTAATTCTTTAGTTGGTACATCCAAAAATATTTCTTTGTAATTATTTATATTTTTTTTATTTGATTTGTGCACATCTTCTATTAATGCCATCACAGCTATTAATACTAATTTTCCACTGTTTGAGTATTTTTTACTAATTTTACCATAAAATAAACCTATTTTTTTTCTTGAATTATAACTAAAACTATTTTTTTTTTTAATTTTAAATTTTTTTCTAATTGAATCGCCATCTAAATATTTAATATTGCTATATTTTGTTTTTAATTTTCCGTAAATTATTTTTGCAATAGTTGTTTTTCCTGACCCAGATAACCCGGTAATCCAAATTACCCCTGGTTTAGCAATTTTTTTATTTTTTATTTCCATTTATTTTTTTGGATATCAAATTCAATTATTTTTTATTTAAAATCTAAATTTGTTTGTACAATTTATTAAGTGTAACTAATTTTTTAAAACTTTCTTTAGAGGAATTTTTTTTTATAAATTTAAGTTTTTTTTCTATCATATAGTTATTTGACAATTTTTTTAGATTTATCTTAGATTTATATTTATTAAAATCAATTCTTGATTTTAAACCTAAAAATTTATTAATTTTTTTTAGATGTAATAATGGATGTTTTAAAAAATTTTCATATTTTATTCTAATAATATTATTTTTGTTACTGAATTTATTGAATTTTTTATTTGATTTTAGATGAAGAAAATATAATTCATGGATTATTCTATCTATTTTTTTCATTGTATAATATTTTTTTTTCCACATATGAGCTGTGAAGGGAATATATTTTTTTTTGTGTTCATAAAGCAAAATTTGAGAAATAGCTGAAGCTTGATGTTTTCCAAAACCATTAATTAGCCAAGAATAGGTTAATTCTATTGGATTTCTCTCAATATTTATTAGTTTAAAATTTTTATTAATTTTGCTCCATAATTCTAGATTTGAAGAAATATTGTGTACATCAAAAAAAATTATGTTCTTATTTTTTGAATAATCTAATTTTATTTTCTTTTTTGAACTGATTTTATTTAAATGTTTTTTATAATTAATGAGTTTATAAATGCTAGTTTCATCAGTTTTTTTTAAATTAATTTTTCTGCCTATAAAATTAGAATAGTTGGTATTACTTAAAATAAGAGTTATTAAATATTTACTATTTTTAAAACTTAATTCACCATTTTCGTTCATTGATGAGATTATATATAGCAGTGGGTCTTTATTAATTATTTCAGTTTTTTCAAAACTTGGTAACAAAGCTGATAGTAAGCTTTTGCCACTTCTATGAAAGCCAGAAATATAGCAGATATTATCTTTAAATATATTTGGGATAAACATTTATTGTATTTTTATTATTTTTTTAAATAATTTTAAATCTTGTTTGGATTTAATTATTGAAAGTAAAAATTTTTCTCTTTTTAACCTATTTTTTTTTTTAATAAAAATTTTTCTTTGAATTTGACTGTTCATTGAAAAAAATTTATTTGTTTTCTTCGTTTTTTTTTTATTTAAAAATTTCAACAGCCTACTTGTTTGATAAGATGGTTTATTTAATATATTTTGATAGTCTATTTTTAATATTTTAATATTTTTGTCTCTTTCATTTATAGCTTTGATATCAAAAATATCAGATATGTACTTTATTAATAAAATTTTTCCGATAGTACTCATTTTTGAATATTCGACCTCTAAATTATAAATATCATTTCCAATTTTTTTATTTTTATATTTGAAAATTAATGATCTATCTAGATTGTCACCCATTTTAGTTATTTTTGATTTATACATAGAATATATTTGATCAACTGGATCTTGTTTTACATATATTATTTTGGTTTTGATTTTGCAATTATGTAAAATTTTTTTAAATTGAATAAAATTATGTAAAACAATAAATAATTCATTTTCTTTTTTTAAAAGAACTTTTAATTTCTTTTTTAATATATTTTTTTTAAGTCTATTTAAAAAAAATTTGGGATTACTGGTATTCCATACACTCGATTCTTCACCTTTTTTAAAATTTAAGTTTCTTCCTAAAGTTGAGTTAATTATTAAATTATCAATAAAAATTAAAAATATATTCTTAAATTGTTCTATACTTAAAAAATTATTTTTTACAAGTTGAATAAGATTATCCAAAAAAAAATCAATTTTAACATTTGTGGGACCACTAAAAGATGAGATCAAATTTGTAATCATAGATTTTCCACTTCTTTGTTGTCCGGTTATAATAACTAAATTCTTACAATTATTTTTATGTATAATATCTCTTATATTTTTCTTATTTTTTTTCATTTTTATATCTTTTAAATTCGAAAATAATTTTTTTTAAAAAAAGTACAGCTTCTTTTGGAAATTTCCCAATAGCAGTCTCTGCGGCAAGCACCAATCCATCAGCTCCAAGCTCTAAACAATTAAATATATCATTAGCCTCAGCTCTAGTAGGGTTTATATTTGTTATCATGCTTTCTAATAAATTAGTTGCAACATAAACTTGTTTATTTTTAAATTTTTTAACAGAATTTATTATCTTTCTTTGAAATGTTGGTATTTTCTCTATTTTCACTTCCTTTGATAAATCGCCTCTATCAATTAAAAATTGATTACCATTCTTAATTATTTTGTCTAAATTTTTTATCGCATTATAAGTTTCGATCTTAAATATTTTACTTTCATTTTTTAAAATCTGGTTAAATTTTAAAATATCTCTATGAGAATTTGTAAAAGATAAAGCATAATTTGCTATATCCATTTTTTTTGAAATCTCAATGGATTCAAAATCTTTCTTAGTTAAATAATCTAAACTAATTTTTCTATTTTTTAAGTGAACTCCTTTATTGTTTTCTAGTAGTCCTTCTGTGAGAGTAACTAATTCAATTTTATTAATAAGTTTTTTAGTAACTTTTGCAGATAAATTTTCAAACCCTATCAATAGCTCATCTCCTAAATTTAAAAGCTTAAAAGTTTCATTCGGATATAAAGAAATTTTATTTTTTTTATTATAAATAAAAAATTTTTTATTTTTTTTTAATTTAATTTTTTTTCCTACTTTAGTTCTTATTTGCGCGCCCTCTGTGTCTATACAGATTGGAGTTTTCGAATTATATTTTCTTATGAAATTAACTGTTTTATATAAATTTAAAGGTTCTATATGAGACATATTTAACCTCAATAATGATACATTTTCAACAGCACAAAATTTTAAAAAATCCTTATTTAAAGAACTTGGGCCAAGAGTAACTAAAATCTTTATATTTTTTTTTTTCATATTATTTTAGTAAATAATTTTATTTAATTTATTAATAACTAAGATTTGGTCTTTTTTTTTTTAAATCGTAATATATTGGTATCGAAATAGCTCTTTGAGCATAATTTTCAGAATTTTTAAGTTTTAAGCGTCCACAATGTTTTAAGTAGTAAGGTTGTAAATGAACTGGAAAATAATGAAGGTTAATACCTATTTTGTTTTTCAATATTTCGCTGAATATTTTTTTATAAGTTTTTTTTAATTTTTTGATTTTCAATAAAATAACCATTAAGTGATAACTTGAAGAGTTTCCTTTTTTAAGTTTTTGGAATTCAATTAAATTATTATTTAATTTTTTTTTATATAATGCTGCTATTTCATTTCTTTTCTTTACAAACTTTTTATGTTGGGAAAATTGGCTTATTCCTAAAGCTGCCTGTATATCTGTCATTCTATAATTGTACCCAAGTAACTGCATTTCATATTTCCATGGTTGGAAATTTTTTTGAATAAAAAGTCTTTTATTCCTTGTTGTTCCATTATTTCTTAAAATATCTAATCTTATTTTAATTTCTTTTGAATTTGTCAAAACCATTCCTCCTTCGCCTGTAGTTATTATTTTTACAGGATGAAAACTAAAAACCGTAATATCAGAAAACTTACAACTACCTATTGGAATATTATTAATTTTTGACCCTAACGCATGTGAGGCATCTTCGATTATTTTAAATTTATATTTTTTTGAAAGTTTTTTAATTTCAAGCATATCCACTGGATTTCCACCTAAATGAACTACAACTAAAATCTTTGGTAATTTTTTCTTATTTTTTGAGATAAAAAGTTTTCTTTTTAGTTTATCTAAACTTATATTTAAAGTCTCAGGATCAATATCAACAAAATCTATTTTTGCTCCACAAAATCTTCCACAGTTAGCAGAAGAGACATAGGTATTTGGAACTGTCCACAAATAATGATCTGAGTTTAAACCTAATGCTAAACATGCAATATGTAGTCCACTTGTAGCGCTATTTACTGCGGTACCGTATTTACATTTTACAGATTTTGTAACAGTTTTTTCAAATCTTTCGATGAAAGGTCCTTGAGTAATCAATCTAGATTTTAAAACATTTCTAACTACTTTAAGGTCTTTTTTGCTTATTGATTGTCTGCTGTATGGAATCATTTTATTTGCATATCTTTATAAAATATTCTTTTTGAAACTCTACCTATAATTTTATCTAAATATCTTGGATGCAGTCCAGTTCCAGGCCTTTTAAGAGCTAACATAGATTTTAAAATTTTTTGACCTTTTAGAATTTTTTTTTTAGCAACAATGCTTCTTCTAAATTTTTTTCTCATTAAATATTCTTTTTTTTCAGGTTTTATGTTTCCAAAACCCGACATGATTTCAATTTGTCTTATTTTAAAAACTAATTTCTTAAAATCTTTAGTATCTAATGAAATAAGATGATCTGGGCCAATTAATTTTTTATTAATTGTAAAATGTTTTTCAATAATTTTAGCACCCATTGCAACTGCCACTAAAGGAGCATCAATTCCTAAAGAATGATCAGAGAAACCTACAGGTATTTTAAATCTTTTTAGAGATAGTATTCTTCTTAAATTTAAGTTTTTTTCCTCTGTTGGATATAATGAAACACAGTGTAATAAATAAACTTTTCTCTTATTCAAAATTTTTAGAGCAGATTTAATTTCATTTTGATCTGCCATCCCAGTAGACAAAATAACTTTTAGATTTGTTTTTGATAAATACTTTAAAAGTGGATAATTAATAATATCTTCAGAAGCAATCTTTACAGTCTTGCAACCAATTTTTCTCAATATATTAATAGACTCTATATCTGCAGCGGATGACAAAAAATCTATTTTTAACTTTTTGCATAATTTAAATAGTGGAACATACCAATTTTTTTTAAACTGTATTCTTTTAAACATTTTATACATAGACTCTTTTTTAAATCCTTTGTGAGTTTTGTACTTATAAACTAAACTTTTATTAGACATAAATTCTTCTGAATTATAGCTCTGGAATTTTATCGCATTCACTCCTGCTGACGCAGCTGCGATAATTGATTTTTTTGCTAAATTAAAATTTCCATTATGATTATTTCCTATTTCAGCAATAATATATGTTTTTTTATTTTTGATCATAATTCTTAATCCACTTTTTATAAATTATATGAGAAGTATTTCCATTTAACGGATGATCGGTACCAAAAACAATTTTAAATGACTTATTAAAATTTTTTATTTGAAGAATTTTTATCCAATCCATACTTTTAGGTGCGCTGGAAATTAAAATAGGCTTATTTTTTAAGTTTTTTATCAAAAAAGGAAATAAAAAAATTCCAGCACCAAACTTAGGAAAAATTAATCTTAAATTAGGAAATTTTTTAATTATTTCTTTAATATGAAAAATAGATGAATCAATTTGTTTGTGAGAAAAAGTTGTTTCCACTGCAACAGGTTTTTTTATATTTTCAGCATGCTTAAAAAATTTATCATAACTTTTGCTTAGATAAGTATTTTTGTGCCATTCAGGAATAACTTCGAAACCATAAAATTTTTCTTTACTAATAAAATTTTTAAATTTTTTTAGCGATACTAAATTCGGATTTGGAAATTGAATTAATCTTAGACCTTTTAATTTATGATTATAATTGTTTTTTAATTTTTTGAATTCTATATTTACTTCAGATTCGCTAGAAAAAAAATCTTTTGGGTTATTTATTGGCAAACCCCTGTAAACTAATCCAGTAACTTTTTTTAAATTCTTAAAGTATTTATTATTTAATTTTAATAAATTTTTATTTGAAATATGACTAAGGCTAATTTTATTAAGAAGAATTCGTTCAGCTTTGCTTTTTTCTTTTGCAATTTTTCTTATAGTTTGAGTAATCACTCTAAATTCATAATCAATCATTTTTTAAAATTTCTTTTTTTGTTATTTGTTTTTTTTTTAATATATTTTCAATATTTTTAAATCCTAAAATTGAAATTTGATGCACAATCGACAATGGTTTAATGCATTTTTGATACTCCTGAAATATATCATATTTAAATTTTTGAATGATATTAAGAATCTTATTTTTTTTAAATAAATTAACATCTAAATAATTCTCTGAATTTATTCCAGTTATATAAATAGCAGAATTCGTTTTTAATGCGTGATTCAAAAGTCTTTCACTTGTATCGAATTTTTTTATTTCTATTAAACTAATTATTTCTGATTCATTTATAAGATTTATTTTTATATTAAATTTTTTTATAAAAAACATAAGTTGTTTTTGGCAAATATGGTTAAGACTAAATTCCTTTAGAGAACTAAAAGAAAAATTTATAAATTCATCTAAATCATTTTTAAAAGCGGATTTCTTATATGAATGATCAATTTTAGCTACAATTTCATCTAAACAACTAATATTATTTTTGCTTAAAAAAACTTCATTACAATTTAATAAATCTGAGTTTTTGCTTAGTCTTAATCCTAAAAAATGCTCCATTGAATTTATTTCTATCATATTTCTATGCATGAAAGATCTTTTTCTAAATTTTGCTATATCCATAAAAACAAAATTATCACACAACATTAACTTATGAATATATCCAGCCCATGGTAAAAAAGCTGGTTGGTGAGCGCTACAAATTCTATTATCGAGCATTTAATTGTTTTTTTATGAAATTAGATAAAATGTCTACATCTTTGTTCTTAAAAAATTTAAATAATTTTTTTTGTTTTCTTTTTAAAAAATTTTTATCTAGATGATTATTTTTTATTTTTTTAAATGAAAAATTTTCACTAGTTCCTAAATAAATTATAAGTTTTTTTTTATTTAAAAAATTAATGTTTTTTTTTTTGATTTTTATCAGTCATAATAACATAGCTTAGTTTCCCTAAAAAAATTCTTTCATAATTATGTACTCCACCAGAACCTATACAAATATTAGAACTGTTTGTGATTTTTGCTAAAGAACTTAAATTACTGTAAGTTTTCAAATTACTGTTTTTTTTTTCAATATTTTTTAATTGTTTTTTATACTTAAAGCTTTTATCTACAATAGTTTTTATATTGATATTTTTGTAATTTTTTAAAAAAAAATTTACTGTTCTGCAAGTAAGATTATTAATATCGTATGATCCAAAATTGATAAGTATTGAAATTTTTTTAAAAAAAAATTTATTTTTTTTTCTTATTTTTCTATATTCTTTACCAATTATAAAATATTTTTTCCCAGTTAATACATTTTTTTTTTTTATTTTATCCTCGAAATTTTGTAAAATAAGAATATCTCCAAAGTGTTTTCTAAATTGATCAGATATTATAATTAATTTTTCAACTTCGCTTCTAATTTTCTTCTCCCATTTTAAACTAAGATAGTAGTGATCTAAAATTAAGACTTTTGAGTTAGTTTTTTGCAAAATTTTTTTTGTTTGACTAAAATCATCAGAATTTTTTTTAATTAAAAAATAATCAAAACCCTCTTTTTTTATAATTTTTTCAAAGTGTTCTCGATTTTGTTTAATAATAAATATTAGGCGTATTTTTAATTTTGACTTAAGATCGAGCGCTAATTGTAAACATCTTTTTAAATGTCCTAAACCTATATAGTTATTTGCATCCAGCCTGAAACATATATTCATTTAAAAATCTATTTGTCTAAATAAACTGAAAGCTTCGGCATATTCTAAACCTACTGAAGAACCTCTTGTTTTGGATAATGATATTATTGCCTCTATAGATCTTGTATGAGGCCATTTTCTCATTTCAGATTTATAACATTTTAAAGCTTTAATTTTTTTAATAAGATCATTTTTACTTATTTTTATAAAATAATTTGGTGTAAACTTTCCTGGTTTATTATTATTTGCCCAATCAGTACTAGAGTTAACTTCGTAAGTTAATATTTTTATATTATTTTTTTTAGGCATTGGTCTTGACGCTATAATTGTAGCTCTGTTTGCAATTTCATGATCAATATTTAAATCATTGAAATGATGAGTAAATATTATGTTTGGTTTAAAATTTTTAATCTTTTTTTCTATTGTTTGAGCTATATTTAAAAGTGGAACAGTATCAAATTTATTATCGGGAAAGTTACCAAATTCTATTTTTTTTGAACCAACTATCTTATTAGCTTTGATAGCTGAATATTCTAAATTTTTTTTTTTATTTTTTTTATTTTTTATATTTATTCTTGAATCAATTCCTTTGCTTAAAATTAATGTGTTAATTTCATAACCTTTTCTAGAATAATTAGCCATAGATGCACCGCAGCCAAGAATTTCATCATCTGGATGTGCTGATATTACCAATAATTTTTTTTTCATAAAAAATACCTTATGTTGTTATTTTTTTTTTTACATCTTCTAAGTCAAATTGAAAATTTGGATAAAATTTATCAAAAACTTTTGATACTCTTTTAAAATCATTTAAAGTATCTACAGAATAGTTTTTTTTTGAAAACATGGAATTTTTTAAGTAAAAATTCATTTTTTTAAATTTTTTATTTTCAAGCATATAATAATTCACATGTTCTTTTTGATATTTTTTTTTTGCATTTAAAAAACTTTTTTTTAAAGCTTTAAAATCAAAGATCTCTACGCTAAATCCTTTTGGAGTTGATCTTGGATTTGTATTAGATGCATATTCAGGTTGAAATTTTTCAAAAAAATTTACACCTTTATCTAGAATCTTGTAGTTTATTAAAGGACAGTCGCTTGTGATTCTGGCTATTGAATTAAAATTATAAAATTTGGCAACGTCATAATATCTTTTTAAAACATTATACTCGCTGCCTCTAAAAACATTAGCATGAATAGAATTCAAATGTTCATTCAATTTATTATTTTTTTTATTCTTTGGAATTGCAACAATAATAATATTAACTGTTTTTGATCTAATCAATCTCGCTAATAATATTTCTATCATAGAATGACCTTTAATTTTTTTTAAAACTTTATTAGGCAATCTTTTTGAAGTTTGTCTAGCTTGTATTATCAGGCCAATTTTTTTTTCTTTATTATACTTAGCTAATCTTTTTAGATAAATTAAATTTTTTCTTTTTGAATGTTTTAAAAATCCAGCTTCTTTAAATATCCTAATAGATTTAATATTTTCTGACTTTATAACTGCTAACAAATTGATATTATATTTATATTCTTTCGCAAACTTTCTTATACTATTTTTTAATAATTCTGCAGATAAGAACTTTCCTCTAAAACTCTCATGTACTGTGATGCTAACATCTGCATTTAAAAATGTTTTATTTGTTTTAAATATTACCACTCCTATTTTATTTTTTTTTTTTAAACCTAAATATATGTAGCAAGTTTTTGATTTTAAATTTTCCTTAAACCATTTTTTATGATTCAAGTAGTTAATAAAATTTTTGCTTAACATCATTTTTCTTGTTGATGATGCATTTCTACAATTATACAAAAATTTTGTATCTGTAACTCTGGCTCTTCTAATAATCATCTATAAGATTTTTCAAGAAGTTTTTTGATCTGCCTTATGTTTAAATAAATTTTATTTTTTTCTGAATTATATTCAAAATCGATAGGTACTTTTTTACCTTTTTGTTTTAATTTATTTTTTGAATAATTATTATTTTTATTAAAAAATTTTATTGAAGGTGTAATCACATAATGATCTTTGAAATCGTATATGTTTCTTGCATCATCTTTTGGACAAAGTATTTCATGTAATTTTTCACCTGGACGTATACCAACAAATTTAAGTTTTAATTTTGGCGCCATAGCTTTAGCTAAATCAACAATTTTTATTGATGGTGCTTTAGGTACAAAAATTTCTCCTCCAGACATTCTAGCAAAAGACTTAAATACAAAGTTAATTGCTTGTTCGATAGAAATCACAAACCTAGTCATTGCTTTATCTGTAATTGGTATAAATTTTGACTTTTGACTAATCAATTTTTTAAAATAAGGAACTACTGAACCTCTTGATGCAAATACATTTCCATATCTTACTATTGAAAATCTTGTTTTATTTTTTCCTACTAAATTATTTCCAGCTATAAAAAGTTTATCAGAAGCCAATTTTGTAGCTCCATATATATTTATTGGATTGGCTGCTTTATCAGTTGATAAAGCTATGACTTTTTCAACATTATTTTCTATTGAAGCTTTTATAATATTTTCAGCACCATTAATGTTTGTTCTTATACACTCAATTGGATTATATTCTGCACTTGGAACATGTTTAAGGGCTGCAGCATGAATTACATAATCTACTTCTTTAAATGCCATATGCAATCTTGAAACATCTCTGACATCACCAATAAAAAATTTTAAGCCTTTATATTTTTTTTTAGGAAAATCTTGTTGCATTTCATATTGTTTTGCTTCGTCCCTTGAAAAAATAATTAAACTTTTTGGTCTATACATTGAGTAGATATATTTTGTGAATTCTTTTCCAAAATATCCTGTACCACCAGTAATTAATATTTTTTTATTGTTAAACATATTGTTAATATAGCTACCTTATAATTTTTATTTTGCCTTTGTCTATTTTAATTATTTTATTACATAAATCTAAGGGGCTAGTTCTATGAGATATAAGTATTTTTGTTTTAATATTCTCTAGTTTGCTAACCTCATTAATTATTTTTTCCTCTGTAACTGAATCTAATGCGCTAGTAGGTTCATCAAGTATCAAAATTTCTGGTTTTTTATATAAAGCTCTCGCGATACCTATTCTTTGAATTTGCCCCCCTGATAACTTTACACCTCTTTCTCCAACTAAAGAATTGAAACCATCTTTTAGATTTAATATTAAATTTTCTAAGTTTGAAAGTTTTATAGCTTCATTTAAATTTTTATAATTTATTTCATTTTCTTCGGCACCGAATGCAATGTTATTCTTTATACTATCATCGGTTAAGTAAATAAATTGAGGAACAAAGCTTACAATATTATACCAGTCCTCAAAGTTTTCTTGAATATCAACATTGTCAGAAAAAATTTTACCTTTCGTAGGTTTCAATAAACCAAGCAACAAATTAACTAATGTAGTTTTTCCCGATCCTGTTGATCCAATAATTCCTAGATTTTCACCACTTTTTATTTTTAAACTAAAATCTTCAAAAATAAAGTTATCTTTATGGTAATAAAAATTTATATTTTCTAAATTTAATTCTTGATTAAAAGTAATTTTTTTATTTTCATTTTGAAATTTAGTTTCATCAACTTTTAAATGATCTTTTAATCTTTTAACAACTGGAAAAGCATACCTAAGTTCTTGTAGAGATCCTAATATCCTATTTATTGATGGCATAACTCTAAATGCTGCTGCCGCAAATAAACCTAGAGCTGGAATATTTTTTTTTATCGTTTCATCATCAATAGAATTAACAGTTAAAAATATTGACATTCCTAATACCAATAAAAACTCTAATCCAAGTCTAGGTATTGAAATAACAAACATTGAATTTTGCATAACTTTTTTTATTTGGTCTGTTTGTTCAACAAATTTATTAATAAAGTAATTTTCTGATTTAAATAACTTTATATCTTTAATTGCCATAAAACCCTGCTGTAAATGTTGCATTCTTAATAAAGCATGTTTTTGCCTTAAATTTCCCCAGCTATCTATTTTTTTCTTTGTGAATAGATAATAAATTATTGTAATAAGCGAAATTAATATTGTAATCACAATCCCAGAAAAAAAATCCATATATAAAACAAGAGAAAATATAAAAATTGATATTAGTATTTCTGTAACAAGGACAAAGAAAGGTGCAATAACACTTCCACAATACATATTGACTTCACCATTAACATTCTCAATTAATCGAGCAGAATTATTATTTACATGAAAAGAATAAGAATTTTTTATATATTTTTTGAAAAGTTTTATTGAAGTATTGTGTAAAATCCCACTATTATACCTAGAATTTAACCATGAAAGGTATAAAAGATATAAAAACTTCAAAAAGAAAATTACTATTACAAATAATATAACAAAATTAATTATTTCTATAACAGTAAAACTTGATAATTTTAAATTAATAAAATTAAATTTTTCTTCTACAAATAAATTATTTATAAAAATTTCTCCATCTATAATAACTTTTAATAATGGAATAATTAAAGCTATACTTAATGTTTCAAAAATTGCTCCAATAAATATTAATACTAATAATAAAAAAAAGTTAAATTTATCTTTTTTATTTAAAATATTAATAATGTCAGAGATATAATTTAGTTTTAAAAACTTGATCATATATATAAATTTTTTTTTAAATTTTTAAACAAAGCTCCGCACTTACCTACATAGAGTTTTTGTAGATAACAATCATGTTTAATTATTTTCAAACAGGTCTATATAAAAAACTCGAATTTCTCGAAATAGTAGTTTTAAATTTACCCATTAATATTTTAATTTTACCAGACTCTTTAGATAAAATTTCAAAAACCAAATTTGTGAATGGACCAGAAACAAATTTTGCTTTAGTCAAATTATTACTGTTAAAAAAGTCTTGTCTTAAAAAACCATCTTTATCTTCAAACATTCTACATCTTTTTATAAAATTAGAAATTTCATCTTGGCATCCCCTAAACCCATCTAATATACTGACCAAACCCTTAGTATATTTTAATATGTTTAATATACTGCTGTTATTAAATTTATTGTGAAAACAAATAATGAATCCTTCTAAAATAGATCTTTGAAAATTTTTAAATTTTTTTTGAATTACCCTGCTATATTTAATTCTAGGATTAAAATATAAAGGTTCGCTTCCCAAAACTTTATTAAAATTTTTCTTTAAAAAGTTTAATTCATGTATTTTATATTTCACTATTATCCACATAAGTTATTTCTCAATTTCCTTTTTCAACTCATCATATTCTTTCATTTTTCTCTTCATAAAATCCAATGTTAGTTTAGTCTTTTGCTGAATTCCTTTAGGAGTTAATACATAAATATATTCCAATTTATTTGGGTTCTTGCTAAAGTTATTAATTTTAACAAGCCCTTTATCTTTTAAAGATTTAAGACAATAGTTTAATTTTCCTAAACTGAATCCTAATTCTTTTGCTAATTCTCTTTGAGTAAAATCTGGTTTCTTATTAATCTTTCTCAAAACATTTAAATGATCTTGTTTATTTTTTTCAGGCATTTTTTTTATTGTTCATTTTTTGAACATTAATAGCGTTCAAATATTGAACTGTAAAGATAAATTTATATATTCTACAAATTATCAATAAAAATTTTCGTATTTATCCCAATAATGTTAATTTTTTTGTTAACCTTTTGTGTGCTAAAAAATTTTTAACACTTACTCCTTTTCACCCAAAAAATACTTTTAAATTATGTTAAATTTAAATTTCTAATACAATGGGTAAATATCATCTGGAGGTTTGTTATTTTTATTTTTTTTAACTTTTTTTTTCTTATTTATAAAAAAAATTATAGAAACAAAAACACAAATAGCGAAAATGACAATATAAATGTAAAGCTCTTTAAACATGAAATATTAATACATTATATATTTTTTTTATAAAAAATTAAGTTTATCTTTAAATTTTTCATTTATCGCTTCAAATATTTTTTTTGATAGAATTTTGTAACCTCTATCAGAAATATGACACAAATCAAAAAAAATAGTTTCCTCATTATCATCAAAAAAAGTTGTTGAGTCGATAAAAATACAATCTTTATTATTTGTTGAATTATTAAAAAAATTTTTTTTTAAGTCTTTATAATAATTATCAATATTGTCTAAATTGTAATAATAGAGATGAAAATTTTTTTTCCAATTAGTCAAATAATTATTTTCATAGCTAGATTTGTTTTTTTTATATATTACCAGTGGTTGAAGAACATGAACTACTTTGATTCCTTTTAGCGCACAATAAGAATTAATAATATCTGCCTTGTGAGAATATAAATTTATTGGAATATTTTTTTTTTCATATTTATAAAATTCATAAAAAAGATTATCTGGTTTATAAATTTTTTTACCAAATCTGACTAAAAATTTTGTAATTTTTTTTAAAAAACTTTGTTTTTCTATTATTCCATATTTTGAACCCCACAAAAAAAAATCTAATGTTTTTTTATGTTGATTGGTAATTTTGTTTGAATCGTGCTTTAAATGAAACATATCATTTATTCCACTCAATATTATTACAATTTTTGGCTTTATTTCATCAACATAACTCATGAAAGATCTTATTTCGTCATTACTGTTAAATGCATTTTGAGCAAAATTAATTACATTTATCTCTTTTTTAAATTCATTTCTTAAGTGTTTTTCAATCAGATATGAGGGGATATATTGGTTAGATGAGGAACCAAAGCCCCAAGCAACTGAACCACCCAATAACATACAATTATTTGAATCTTTAATATTTTTTAAACTTGGTGATCTCAAACCATTTTCATTTATCTCTATAGTAGAAAGTTTTTGATTTGGAATAGATCTCCAGGAACAAAAGGGGTGTGGCATTGTTTTAAGATATTTTTTAACATCGTAGAATATCTTATTAGCTAATTCTTCATTTTCAAATGCATCGCTTTTCCAACGACCCATTTCCTGGTTTTGCAAAAATTTTCTATCAAACATTTAACTTACAGATTTAATTAATTTTTTAAGTTTACTATTTCCATTATCATATACAATTATATTTTTTTCTAATTTTTTTTTAATCAATTTCCATTTGTAAGCCTCTATACTTAATATTTTATTTAATTTATTTTTTATGACTTTTTTATTTATTTTGTTACTCCAAAATAGACCATTTGAACCATAATAATTGTATGCAAAATTATATGCATTTAATTTAAATTTATTTGATCTAAGTGAAAAAGATAAGATTTTAATACCTCTTGCAAAGGCCTCGTAGCCTAAAAAAGAGTCAACAAAAATAACCATTTTTGAACCATCTAAAAACTTATAGTTGTCTATATTATTTCTTGGAATATAAAAATAGTAACAGTTATTAAAATCTTTTAAGTTCTGTTTATAAAAGCTAACTTGCTTCCTAACATTTACATCCCTCAAAAGAATACATAATTTATTTTTTTTTGAAAAAAAATACAAAATATTTTTTAATACACTTAGATGTAACATATTAGCATCGTTATGGGTTATTTTTATTTTATTTTTCTGATACATAATTGAATTATTTTCTTTTGTTGGAATATATTGTGAAATAAAAGTAATATGATTTTTTTTTCTTTTAGCTATATCAATAAAATTATTTCTTAAAGAGCCAATTAAAATACACTTCGTCTTAATATGTTTTTCAATTTTTTTTTTTAAATAATTATTTTGACACAGAAAATAATCGCAAATTAGTTTTTTTTTATAAATTTTTTTAAATTTTTTAATACTAGAAAATTCATCCTGAGTTCCAAACAATCCATTTTGTATTGATATAAACTTTGAATCAAAATTTAATTTTTCTTTTACTAAATAAAATCTAATATCTGTATTTATAGTTGTAATAACCATTTTAGGTTTAACAAAGTTTATATAAGTAGTTACATAATTTAAAAATAAATTTTTAAATCCATTTTTTAAAATGCTGTAGATCAATACGCTTATATTTATACTTTCTCTTCTTGTGTCTAAAATAGAGTAATTTTTATTATTCAGATAAGGTATAATAAATTCACTTCCAATTCGATCATAAATCAAATATTTTTTTTGTGGTGGATTAAAAAAAATTTTTTTTGATAATAATAAACCCTTTATTAAAAAAAAAATTTTACATATATAATTTTTTAAATTAAACATAATTAAATAAATTATTCACATCTTATAAATCAAATTTATTAATTTAGCAGTTTTTAGATACTCTATTTCACTAATTAAATTATATTTTTTTTTCTTAAAAAAATTTACAATTTCGTTAGACTGATTCCATAATCCTGGCTTATATAAATTATCTACTTTGTAGTAAAAATTTTTTTTATTTTTATTTGGTGGATTTATTATATTTATTTTTTCTAATGGTTTAAAGGAAATCTCTGCTTTATCATTTGATAAATTTATAAACCATTTTTCATACGTTTTCCAAAATGAATAGTATATTGCTTGATCTCCACTAGAAAATAAAATTTTTACAAATACATCTTCATTTTTTTTTGAGTTCCATTTTAAATATTTTTTAATTTTCAAAATTTTACCTCTACAAAAAATCGAAATATAATCAATCAAATGTATAGAATTACAGTACATCAAATATTTTGTTGCTTTAATATTTTTTCTTTTTTTATAAAAAATTTTCTTTGATTGTGAATCATTAATAAACAATTTTCTTTTGCTATGGTTAGAAAAAATCAATTTTTTTGCTAAAATTGTCGATTGGTAAAATCTTCTATTCAATGAAATAAAAACTTTTTTTTTATTGGATTTTATATATTTAAGTATTTTTAAAGTTTCCCTCAAATTAATCCCTAATGGTTTTTCAAAAAGACATATCCATTTATATTGTAAGATTTTTTTGTACATTTTTATCACTTCTGTTTCATAGATGCTAATAACAACTAAATCGCTATTGGTTTCGTTATTTAAATCTTTTATGCAATTAAAACTTTCTAATAATTTATATTTTTTTTTAAGATCATTTACTTTTTTTTTGACTTACTATATATACCAGCAATTTCATAATTTTTATTATTACTAAAAACTTTTAAGTGCTCCCTGGTCATTTCTCCTGCACCAATAAATGATACTCGTATTTTTTTTTTCATTCTCGATTTAAGCCCAATTAATTTTTTTTGATAGATTTTTTAAATTATTCAAATATACGATTTTACCATTTTGTGAACTTGACTGCACAGCTGCAAAAATAACTTTCATTACTTCTATAGCTTCGGAGCTTTTGATAAAATTTTTATTTGAAATTAGTTTTTCCAATGACTTTTTGGTTGACCGAAAAACATCTGATTTATCAAAATTAAATATCAAATCTCTGGAGGGAAGACCATAAAATTTAGATGGAAATTTAAAAAAATTTTTTTTTCTAGAAGAAAGTCTCGCGAATCCATTCATCCTATCAAAAAAAATTGAGCCCATTTTAAATGTTTGTATAATATGTAAGCCGTGAAACTGATTTGAGGAAATATTTAATATTAGAGATTGATTCTTGCTATTGTAACAGCTTATCTTGCCAGCAAAATCAATGAATTTTTTACCCCTGATACCTTTTACTAACCTATTTTCCAAAATAGCACTTACTTTATTTATTTTATTTTTCGTTAAAAAATTAAAAAGCTCAATATAATGGCTGCCATTCATTGCCAAGCCTATGTTTGCAGAAACTAAATTGCTACTTACTAAAGAACCAAGTTTATATTTTATTTGATATTTAATTAACTTATTAAATTCATCTGTAAATCTTTTTTGGTGATTTACACCTAAAATAGATTTAAACTTTTTACAAACTCTTTGCATTTCTAATGCATCTTTAATAGATGTGGCCACTGGTTTTTCTACCATTATAAATTTCGTACGATTTTTTGCTAAATTTATAACATTTGTTTTATGACCATCAGATGTTGTTGAAACAATTCCTATATAATATTTTTTTTTGTATATTTTTTTGTATAAAAAATGAGATAAATTTTCATCTTTAATATTGTATTTTTTTTTTGCTATTTGAAGTCTTTTTATAGATTTATCTATTATTTCAATATCTGAGAAATTTAGAGATCTTAAACATTTAAGATACTGTTCTCCCATTCTCCCAAAACCTATAATTATGCATTTTTTATTTTTTTTTTTATTCATTATTATTTTATTTTTGAAATTTACCTTAAATAAAATTAGTAATAAAATAATCTATTACTGATATATTCATTGAGATTTTAATATATACTATATTTATATATTATTATAAATTATATTTATTTATTAATATAAATTATTAAAAAATAGGTATAAATACTTGTCTTTAAAATAAGATCTTAAACAATGATACAAAAAATAAAGGATATTTTACATTCTCTAATATTATATTTATTTAAAATTAGACATATAGGATTTGAAATTTATCATAGATCTCTCTTTGTAAAAAAAGTAAAGCAAAACCTTAAAATATTTATTCCAAAAAGTATTTTTAATTATTTTCATAAAAAAAAAGTAGATAAATTATTGAGTTTTCCAGAAAGTTTTTCAATTGAAACGGTTAATATTTGTAATGCGAAGTGTTGGTTTTGTCCGCAGCCAGATCATGTAAGAAAAAAAGGGTATATGAAAATAGATGTTTTCAAAAAAATGATTGATGAAATTGCAACGTATAAAAATCATGTAAAAAGCATTGCCCTTTTTATGGATGGTGATCCTGCATTACATAAAGAACTTATAAATTTTTTAAAATATGCAAAAGAGAAAAAAATAAAAAATATTTACCTTTCAAGCAATATGGAATTTTTTAACGAAAAGTTAATAAATCAGATTTTTTTAAATAATTTACAAGGAACATTAAAATTTGTTATATGTTCCTTAGATGGTGTATCTGAAACTGTTCATGCAAGTAATAGGATTGGAGTTGATACAAAAAAAGCATACTTTAATACAGAACTTTTATTACAAAAAAGAAAACAAAACTTTTCTTTTTACCCATGGGTTTTTCCTAGGATGCTAATAAATGAAACAAATAAACATGAAGAAAAAGATTTTTACGATTTTTGGAAAAATAAAGCTGATAAAGTTTTAAGAACTAGCATGCATAATTGGGGTGGGCAAATAGATGATAAAAAAATACAACAAAATGATGTGTCGTTCTCGAGTGTTTGTTATTTTCCATTTAGTCAATGTTTTATTCAAATCGACGGCACTGTAAGAATTTGTTGTCTAGATGTTAATGGTGAAAATATATTTGGTGATATAAATAATAACTCAATAAAACAAATTTGGAATGGTCAAAATTTTGATTTATTGCGAAAACATTTGCTTGAAGATAATGTAGAAATGTTACCAAAGATTTGTAAAAAATGTAGTTATCCAAAAAAAGGTCAATGGACTTTGCCTTTTTTCTGGGAAAAAAAATTTTGATTTTTTTTAAAAAAAGTATAGCATTTGCTATAAAAAACAATGGTAAATAATAAAAACAATTTATTCACTGAAAAAGAAATAAAAAAGTTTAAAAGCCATGAAAAAGGATATTATCCT
>MDSW01104743.1_pt1 | contig 33309 bp, 30 predicted proteins | sample 811171 | NCBI WGS metagenome assembly MDSW01 (sample SAMN05326641, study PRJNA326480) | marine metagenome | isolation source: seawater | place: Atlantic Ocean: North West | collected 2012 | reverse complement strand
ATTTTGTATACAACTCTCCAAAATATTTATTGGTCTTAGAGGTTCTGTAATCTGAAGATAGCAAAATATATCAAAATTATAATCATTTTTTAGCATATACAATGCAGCATGCCTTAAAGCTGAAACTGAAGTTGCGCTATCATTGGATAGAGACTTTGGTCTTGGATAGATAACAAAACATCCATTTTTTTTTGCAATTTTAACCGCCTTGGGATCATCAGTTGAGATGATTATATCTGTAACACTTTTAGTATTTTTTGCAAAATCAATAGTATGTTGAATCAAAGGTTTTCCCAAAAAATTAGTAGTATTTTTATTCTTCAATCCTTTTGAGTTTTTTCTAGATAATATAAAGCAGGGCAAATTCATTGTTTAAAAAATATCTCAATCTTTTTTATTTTTTTTAAATTTATTTTTTTACCATAATACATCCATGCATGCATATTTGTTTTTTTGAAATTAGTAAACAATATTTTACTATCTGGTATTATTTTCCAATTATAATATTTATAAAATTTAATCATATTTGGCTTACAAACTAAAAAGGAAATATATTTTTTTTTTTTTATAATATTATTACTTTTATTCATAATAAGTTTTGAAAGGCCAAGGTTTCTAAATTTATTATCTATAATTAAAGTGTCAAAAATATAAGCTTTTCCTGGTAATTTTTTTCTAAAATATTTAAAATTTATCTTTCTAAATTTTAAAACATTATACCCAATAATATCTTTTTTGTTTAATAGTACCAAATGTTTATCTTGGGGTTGAATATTATTATTAAACCAAATTTTTTGACGTAAAAGAGAGAATTTATAATGGGTCTTTTTCAATTGGAAAATTTTAGAACGTAAATTACTTTCCAGTTTATTACTGTGTAATACTTTTAATTTTAAATTAAATTTTTTCAATTTCAAAAACTTCCCTTGTTACCTCTCTAATATTTATTTTGAATTTATTATTATTAATAGAATTAATTTTTTCAGCTAATTCTTTTTTTTTAATAAAAGTAGGAACTTTAAAATTATCAACTATATTTTTTCCTAAAAAAAATTTTCTAAAACTTAATTTTAGATTACCAAGAAATGGAAAAAAATAATATTTAAAATTTTCGTATAAGGTAAAATTTATTTTTTTTTCCTTTGTAATATTTATTTTTTTTAATTCTTTGATAATAATTTTATGAGCTGGCCTTTTTAAATAAATTTCTTTGTTAACAATAGAATCATTCTTAAAAATTTTCTTTTTTACATCATTTAGATTTTCAAAACTTTTTATTTTTTTTGAAATTTTATAAGTTAAATTCTTCTCATAATTTAAAACTTTTCTATTTGGTAAAAAATAATAAACTGGTTTATTTAAAAAATATGCATCCATAGAGGTTGAACATCCACGATGAATCAAGCCCTTTGAAGCAAGTATCCAAGGTACAATGTCATATTTTTTTATAACTTTTACGTTTTCGAATTGATCAAATACATTCCAATCTTCGTATAATTTATCTGCAGGATGAGGTCTAAGTATAAGTTTAAATTTGGGATTTTTTTTTAAAAATTTAAACAATGATTTTTTTAAATACTTAAAATCTTTAATAGCATTTTTAAAAGTAATATAATTATTTTGTTTATTTTTTGAATTTTTGGCTTCTTGCAATTGTTTGTCAAACTTCATCCTGGCATTTAAACCTTGGTTACTGAGTGCACCGTAATTTGAAGAAAATAAATAAAAATCACCATATTTGTTCATTATTTCTTCTGCTTCGGATGAAAAAAGTTTTATATTTTTTTTTCTGTAAATATCGTATTTCAACCACCCTGTTATGGACGATATTTTTTTAAAATATTTGTCAAAATTAATCAAATCTAGCATCATTTTTTTTCCAATTACAAAAAATTTATCTATGTCATGTAAATTTCTACACCTTTTTTTAAATGTATATTCTATGTTTGATAAACCTACTCCTAACTCTTCATCCAATACAACAAATTTTTCAAAAACTCTTTTTATATTTTTAATATACTTCCTGTTACTAATAATTTGGCTTTTATGAAAATAAATGCCCGATTTACTAAATTCTTTTTTTTTTTGAACAATTTTATCAATACCTGATTTTGTTCCAATATAAACTCTGTAATCTTTTAATGCAGCTTCGTAGGAAAAAATAATTTTTGTGTTTAATTCTCTTACCAATATTTCTATTGGGATATATATGTGTTTTTTTTTCATAACACTTATTTAGATAGCCACTTAATAACTTTACAGTTCTCTTCTTTTAAATATTTATAGAATTGTTTTTCTTTTCCTTTTTCAAGTATAAAAACATATATTTTTTTTGTATTTATGTTTTTTACTATTGAGGTTTTAAAATTATAAGATTTTAATCTTCCGTTAACAGATGGTGTGGCGTAAAATCCCCATGTTTTTTTGCAAACATCATATTCTTGTTTTTTTTTTGTTAAAAAAGTTACTTGCTCATTAGAATTTAAGTATATTTTCGCACAATCTTTAATTGTAATATTTTTAGATGGTTTAAATTTTCTTGGTGGTTTTTTTTTAATTATTCTCATTATTCAAAATATAAAATTTCTAATTTTCCACTTATTGTTTTTTTTGACCCAAATATCTTTATTTCTAAATTTTTCTGATATTTTAAAAAATTCTTTGACTGAAATATTAACGTATTTACAAAATTTTTTGATATCGTTTAAAGGTGGAGAAAATGATGCTTTTTTAATTTTTTTTATTGCTTCCATTCTTGTAATTCTTTTGTTTCTAATTTCTAAAGACAAATTATCAAATAGTCTAGTAAAACCAAATTTGTAATATTTTAACCAATGATGAATAGATATAAAATCATCATCAATATCTGAGAAATTGTAAATTCCTGTTTTCGGTTTTTTTATTCTTTTAAAACCTTTTTTTTCTGCAAAAACACTAACTTTTAATGGATCCCATTTGAGATAATTTCCTAAAAAAATTTGCTTTACTTTATAATTGCTTTTAGGTCTTGTGTAAAAATATATATCTTGTCTTTTTAATCCATAAGAAAGAAGATCTTTATAATTTATATTATTTGTAACACCATAATTTTTTAGCCATGAATTATTTAAATCGGATATTGTGTGTTTCTTTTTTTTGTATCCATATTCAAGTGCAGAATTTTCACCCCAAATTATCAGTGGTATTTTAAGTTTTTTTGCAAAAATTAGTGGAATATTAAAAATTCCTAAATGCATAGATATAGCTGTTGATCCTTTTTTTCTAAATGTTTCTAGTAATATTTTTTTTTCAATTTTTGGATTAATTGTTAAATCTATGTGATCAACACCAAGACTTATTAAGTTTTCTAAATTAGAAACCCCGACATTTGTTCTAGAGTGTGGGCGCCAAGTAACCGCTAAGGGTTTTAAATCAAAGGAGAGACATTTATATACCTGCCAAGTGCTGTCTTTACCGCCTGAAACTGGAATTATACAATCATAGTTATTTGATTTTTTTTTTACTCTTTTAATAATCTTTTTTAATTCATTTAAATTTTTATTTAAATATTTTTTTTGTTTTTTAGTTTTACAAGCATTACACACGCCATCTCTATCAAAACTCAAATTAGGTCTACTGCTTGGTAATACACAAGTTTTGCACCATATTAAATTTTTCATTTTTATTTATTTACTTTTTCCATAAAAATTTTACAACCCAAAACATTAAATATAAATTTACTCAAATGATTTGGAAATTTTTTATTCGAAAATAATTTTTGAAATTTTTTGTAATCTATAAAATCATAAATATCTGATTTTTTATCAAATAAATACTCTTTAATTTTTTTGTCTTGAAAATTTAATAAACTTTCTACTGACGAATTAAAGCCCCATTTTTTATGTTCCCATAATATTTTATTATGAACAATACCTTCCATAGATTTTCTTAAAATATATTTTTTGTAACCATTTTTGATATAAAACTTAGGATTAATTGTAAAAAGAAATTCAAATAATCTTTTATTGATAAAAGGGCTTCTGTTCTCAATAGAGCACCTCATGGAGTTTAAATCTTCATCATGTAGAACTTGAGGAGTATTTTCGTAAAAAATCTCATTGAGCATTCTATTTTTTAAAAGATTGTCTGATAAGTTTTTTTCCAAGAATTTAAATTTTTTTTTTTTTTTCATAAAGATATTTAAAAAATCGTGATTATCATAAATATGATGTCTGGCTTTAGGATTTTTTATATATAAGTCATATTTTCTAAAATATGGATTTCTTATGGTTGGAAGAACATTTTCTTTCCAAAATTTTATTTCTTTTTCTTTATATTTTTGATCTTTAAAAGAAGAAAAATATTGAAGATGATGATCGAGATATCCGGCGTATAGCTCGTCTGCCATTGTTCCATTTATACAAACTTTGAAACTATCTTTTTTAATTTCTTTCATTAGATTATAGTGATTTAATTGCGCAATAGATGCTAAAGGTTTTTGATGATATTCAATTATTTCAAATAAATTTTCAAGAGTATTTTTTGATGTTATTTTAATTTGCCTGTTTTCACATTTAATATCTTTAACAATTGCATTTATATTATTTGCTTCGTTATATCTTTCATCATCATCTATTACGGAATATGTACTAAATTTAAGATTTAATTTTTTTGCAGCTAAAGATACTAGTGATGCAGAATCTATTCCGCCACTTAATGTAAATGCTACTGGGACATCTGATCTTGCTGTTTTTTTTATTGAGTCAATCAAGATGTTTTTTGATGAATTTATTATATCTTTTTCATTTAATTTTTTAATTGATTTTAGATTTGGGTTCCAATATTTAAATTTTTTTATGGATCCATCAAAGTTTACAATTAAATTGTTACCTGGTTCAACTTCTTTAATTTCTTTAAAAAAAACGTTTTTATCTTTTTTAAGTGATTTGTAACCATAGTTTAAAAAATCTCTAATTTTATCGTAATTAATTTTTAAATTATTTTGATATAGTGATTTGATAAATGAAATTTCAGATCCAAAATATAGATTAGAACTTTTTTTTAGATAAAATAGTGGTTTTTCTCCAAATCTATCCCTAGATAAAGTTAAAATTTTTTTTTTTTTATCATATATTGCGAAGCTCCACATTCCTTCAAAATGATTTACACATTTTGATCCATATATTTTATAAGCTTTTATTAGTACTTCTGTATCAGAATTAGTTCTAAATTTTTCACCTTTTTTTATTAAATCTTTTCTTATTTCTAAATAATTATAAATTTCACCATTAAAAATTAAAATTAAATCATCAGTTTCAAACGGTTGATTTGATCTTTTTTCTAAGTCAATAATAGATAATCTTGAATGTAAAAAATATAATGTCTTTTGTGATATTTGTATTTTTTTTATTTCCCTGTTATCTGGTCCCCTAAATTTCATAAGGTCTAAAGTTTTAATAATTTTACTTTTTTCTATTTCTCTAGAACCAAAATAACCAGCAACACCACACATATAAATAAATTTCCTATTTAATTTAAATTACAGTTTTTAATTTGAAGTTTAATTAAACTTTTCATTAAATTATTAAAACTATCTTATCCACGCCATCTGCCTCTGTAATTTTCAAAAACATCTTTTTCTTTATCTTGCAAATCTAATCCCATATCAATATTAAAATTTTTTAAATCATTTTCAAAATCACATAGTTTTTTTAACTCTTCAGTGGTGATCGCAAATTTGTTATCTCTTCCCTCTAAATTATTATCAATTGTGAAATGCTTTTCAACACAACATGCACCTTTTGAGAGGGCATAAATTGCATCATTTATACCCTCACAATGACCAGAGTATCCAACTTTATTAAAATTATTTTTTAAATATTCGAACTTTTGGAAGTTAGCATTTTCTGATTTTAATGGGTATATACTTACACAATGTAGTGGAATAAAATTTTCCTCAGAGTTATATTGTTTTAAACTTTCTAATTCCTCTATTTTCATAGCACCAGTTGAGACGTACACTGTTTGAAAACTATTCAAGGATTTCTCAATAAGCTTAAAATCATAAACTTCAGGTGATGGAATTTTTATATATTTGTTACTAATTCTTTTAAGTCTATCGAAATCATTCGTATTGAATACTGATGCAAAACAATCTAATCCTTGTGAGATGCTATATTCATAAATTTCCTTGTATTTTTCATCATTTAAGAATGCCTTTTGATAAATTTCTCTTCTACCATCTTTATCCCATGGTCCAGGTTTTAAATATTTTGGATCCCAAAGTTGAAATTTAACAATCTTACAATTAGAAGTTTTTGCGGCTAAGATCATTTTCTTAGCCAGTTCTAAGTTACCTAAAAAATTCCAACCAATTTCTGCAATTATCATTTTCTTTATAATTTCCTAAATTTTATGAAATTTATCAAAAGTTTCTCGTATGAATAAGTATTTAGTTTATTGATTTAGACTAAAAAAATCTTATACATCATATATTATTTGGTTCAAAGTTAAAAATATGAAAAAAATAAGATTATGTTGTATTGGCGGTGGTGTTAACTCTTCTGTAGGAAAGGTTCATTTCTCAGCAACTTCTATGGACAATTTATTTGAAATAAATTGTGGAAGTTTTTCAAGAAATTATTCGATTAATAAAAAGACGGGCAAACTATTAAATTTAAATAAATCTAAAATTTATAATGATTGGAAAATATTGCTTAGAAAAGAGAAAAATAATATAGATGCAATACTTATAATTACACCTAACGAATCTCATTACAAAATTCTGATGGAATCTTTAAAATACGAAATACCAATAATTTGTGAAAAGCCAATTGCTATGAATAATGTGGAAGCAAAAAATTTATCTAAAATAAAAAATGCACATAAATATATATTTCCAATTTTTAATTATACAGGTTATCCAATTTTAAGAGAAATAAGTGCTAATTTAAAAAAAATAGGAAAAATTAATAATATTAATATTCAAATGCCCCAACAAAGTTATGCATTGATAAATAAAATTAAAAACCTAAAAAAGTTTAGCTTACAAAAATGGAAATTTAATAAAACTAAAATACCCATGATATGTCTAGATCTAGGTGTCCATATGAAAAATTTAATTAATTTTATTTTAAAAAAAAAACCTTCATACGTTTTTGGAAATTTTAATAAAAATAAATTTATTTATTCAGATATTAAAATATTTTCAAAATATGGTAATACAGATGTTTTTTATTGGTTCTCAAAAAAATCACTGGGTCATGAGAATTCACTTAAGATAAATATTTTTGGAGAAAAAGGAAGTTTCACATGGAAACAAAATGACTGTGAAAAATTATTATTCACTGATAATTATGGAAAAAAAACTATAATAAATAGAGGAATGAATTGTAAAGAAGCAAGTAAGATAAGATATAATAGGTTTAAAATTGGACATCCAATTGGATTTATAGAAGCTTTTGCAAATTATTATCAAGATATTTACTATTCAATTAAATCAAAAAAAAGAAATAAATTTGTAATAAAATTATCAGATGCCTTGGATGGAATAAATTTTTTTGAAACTGCCTTTAATTCACACAAAAGAAAAGCCTGGTTAAAAATAAAAAAATTTTAGAATAAATTTTAATCTTTTAAGTATTCACTTATTTTATTTGCAATTAATATATTTCCATCTTTACTATATCCATTGTAATATTTTATAGCGAATAATTTTTTAGGATCTTCATAATCATCAAAATCTGTTATTAAATTAATTACATCAAATCCTTTATCTTTAGCAATTTTTATAATCTCATCTGATAAATCATTTTTGAAATTATGCTTTTTAAAATATCTTTTATAGGTTGGCATAAATACGAAATGTGGCTTAATATTATTTTTGGAAGAAAAATCTATTAATAAAGCTGTTAATTCTTTAAATTCTTTTGGAACCATTTCATTAATAACAGTATTATTTTTACTTAACGTAAAAAATTTTTCAATCGAATAGGTTCTAACAAAAGTTAATTTAAAAAATTTTATAATTTTTTCTTTATTTATTGACTTAGCTTTTTTTTCTTTTTCATTTTCAGTTTTTAACTTCTGTTTAATCTTAGTTTTTATAATTTCATCTATATTTTTTTGTTTATTAATTAAATCTTGATTAAAATTGGTATTATAAAAATAATTTTTTAGGAAAATGTTTTTAAGATCAGAAATAATCCAATCTAGTTCAGTATCTTCATCAAAAAACCAGAAAATATGTTTGGGGACTTTTTTTCTACTATACTCCTTTAAAATTGCGTAGTTTGTAATTGGACCATTAGAATTTATTCCTAAATTAATAAAATTTAAATCTTTTAAGTTTTTTGCTCTAAGTAAACTAGCTATATCAAATGGTCTATTGAGACAATTTGAATGAACTTCATGATTGCCAAATAAAAATACATCTGGACCATTAGTTTCCCATACTAAATCTGGATTATTAAAACCGTATCTATCACTTTTATATAAAGACCAATAACCATTTAGATTACAACCAATTGTTACTGTATTTGAAACACCTCCTAGAGGGAACAAATCTATTTTACTATCTTTTTTATACAATGTACTTCCAATAGAAATTGCTAAATTGGGGTTTATTTTTTTTTCATCAAAATAAATATCATTAATAAGTCTTCTGTCATAAGTTTTATTATTATTTTTTTCATATTCTTTAATATATTTTTCATAAGTTATATAATGATAGTTATTCCAAAATTTTAATGTAAAGAAAAGTTCAGCAGTAAAGACTATTACTAACGAAAATATAAACATAAAAATAAAAATATTTTTTAATTTTTTACTTAAAGTTAGAAAAAAAATTGAAAAAGAAAATAATAAAAATGAAAATATATAATATTTAATGTAGTACGATCTTTTTAGTCCATCAAATATAATTTCAGATTTAAAAAAAATATAAATCAAAATTAATATGGTAATAATAATGAAAAAAAAATCAAAAAAACCATAATTTTTTTTATTCATAAATTTCATTATATATATATTTTTAAAATTCTTGTAAATTAGGTTTCTTTCTTTAAAATTAATTGGTATCCAACATAAATAACTTTAATTTCTTTTTTATGCATTTGTATAAATTTTAAAATCGCAGAGAAAGGATTAAGTTTTTTATCCGTATAATATTTTCTTAAAAAATCATCAAAAATAATTAAACCATTTTTATTTAATTTTTTAAAAGAGTTTTCAGCATCTTTTAGAACCTGCTCGCTTTCATGACTTCCATCAATATAAATTATATCATAAGTTTCATTTGTATCTTTTGTTTTGAAAAAAAATATATCAGAAGTCATCTCATACAAATTGTATCTATTTCCAAAATCTGACATATTATCTTGGAAATTATTTTTAATTTTATTGAAATTCACTGAAGAATGTTCTTTTGAACCTTCAAATGTTTCGACGCAATCAATTTTGCTACTGTCAAAATATTTTAAAAAGAAAATAGCAGACATTCCCTCATATGAGCCTATTTCAAGAATTTTTATTTTTTGGTTTTTAACATTTTTTTTAAAGGCAGATATCCAAACTGGAATATTATTAGTAAACCAGTCGTTCGTAAATTTAAGTTTTTTTGTAAAGCTAATAAAGTCTTTTTTGTCTTTTTTGAATTTATTATTAATAATTAATATATTATTAATAAAATTATAGACATATAGAATAATATATTTGATTATAAAAAAAATACTAAAATTAAACTTTTTTGCTGACAAAAATATAAATAAAATATTTTTTAAAAATTGATCAATTAAATTTATAATATTTTTAATTCTTTTCATATTTTATCTATATTTGGTTGATAAATTAAATATATAATTTATTTTTTAAAGATAATTTTTTTACAAAAAAATCTTTGATAATAATCGCTTATTAAATATTTATAAAAATTATATTCATAGATTTTAAAATACTTATGTAAATCAACTCTTTGTAAATTAAAATATGACTTTATAAAATTTAAAGATTTTTTCGTAAATATATTTATATGCTCTAAAGGTATTGCTTCATCTTTTTGGGCATAATAATTATTTTTAAGCTTCTTTTTTAAGAATAAACCAGAAGGAATCTTTACTACTAAAATTCCATCTTTTTTTAATTTAGATACTAAAGTTTTTAAAATTTTTCCTGGATCTACTAAATGTTCAAGAGTCTGATCAGAATAAATTAAATCAAATTTTTTATTTTTTATATAATTTAAATTTTCGTAACAATTAATTTTGTTTTTTTTCAAGAATTGTCTTCTTTTTTTTGAAATTTCAACACCATATATATTATTAAAATTTTTTTGCTTGAGAGCAATAATCCAAGCTCCTAGCCCTGCGCCAAATTCTAATATTTTTATATTTTTATTTTTAAAAATTTTTTCAAACAACTCTATTTCATTTTTATAGGCACCAGTTTTTAATTTTGGTGCATTTTTTTCTAAATTAACTTTTTCATGATTAATATAATCATTATAAAATTTAAAATTATATTTCTTATTCAATACATGATTTTGAAAAATAATTTTACAATTTAAGCATTCGCTTAGTTTATAAAAACTATCTTCAAGCATAATTAATGGAAATTTATTATTAAGGTGCTTAAAAAAAAATTCTTTAGATCTTATCTCTTCAAAGGTTTTTGAGAATATAATTTTAATTTTTTTAGAATGGCACAGAGGGCATTTTTTTCTTATATTAAAATATTTTTTTTTTACCACTGCAAATATTCTTTCAAAGAACTTTCAATGAAATTAAAGTCTTTTTTACTAATTAATTTTTTTGATTTATAAATATTTTTTTTAGAGATATTTATATCAAATATTTTTTTATTTTTTTTATCAAACTCAACTTTTTCATTGATATTTAAAAATTTACATATTTTTCTATTTTCCTGTTCAAAATTATTTATAAAATTTTCAAATTTAATTGTTAATATTGATTTGTTTTTTAATTTTTTTTTAAAATCTTTATTTCCAAAATAATATTTGTACCATTTGACAAATATTTTAACATCATACCAAGGTGTAGATCCAGCTTGTCTAGATTTCATTCCGCAATAAATATCTCTTGGATCTCGAGTAACACATATAATTTTTGGATTATAATAATATTGAGATGAAGTTAATGGGTCGCATATATCTGCTCCATTGTTGAGTAGAATTATTTTATTTTTTATTTTAACCTTTGATGATGTCTTGATTATATTTAAAATATATTCTCTTGCCTTTTTAATAAATTTATTAGAATTAACAGGAGTAATTATAGGCAAAACTTTTAAATCAGGAATTGATTTTGATGATAATTTTCTTCTAAACTTTAAAAAAAGTTTTTTATCAAAATCAAGACTTAGAGATTTGTAGTGAGGTAATCCATAATATTTTATAAGCGTGATATCATTTAAAAATTTATTGGTTAAAGTGTTTATAGATTTATCATAAAGAAGCTTTTTTTTCCCATATGATGAAAAAACTGGGTAACTTTGAATATTTGAAATATATTTTTTATACTCCTCAAAAACATGAGATGGATTTAAAAGATCTTTTTGAAAATAACAATTTTTAAATAAATAATGTAAACCCATTGGGTCAGAAATTATTTTAAATTCATTTACGCCAAATGGGTTATAAAATTCTTTTCTTGAGGACAGGTAATCTGAAACTGCTCCACTTCCACTACTCCATGTACCTAATACAATTACAGTTTTCATTTTTTTGATTATTATCTGTTTTCTAAAGTTCTGAAAACATTTTTCAAAGAGTTGTGTTTAATTTTTTTATTTCTAAAACTCCATATAAAGTCATTACTCTGATAAATACTTTTATAAAAATCACAAGATTTACAAACATCTGGGAAATCATTTCTTTCTTGTCTTTCGATTAGTTCTCTATATTTAACATTTTTTAAATTTATAATTTCTTTTAATTTATTATTTTTCACACTTCCTATCGCTAAAGTATAATTTGCATCTCTACATGCGCATGCATTTACAAGTCCATTTGCTCCTATTATAAGTCTTGAATAAATTAATGAACACGATCCTATTTTTTTTTTGTTAGGGTCATGAAGTTTAATTCCTAGACCATCTATATCCTTTTCTTTTATTAGCCCACCCCAATTATTAAACTCAGAGTTTTGACTAAACTCAATTAAATTTTTACTTAACAATTCTTTAATAATTTTAGAGATTTCGTCATATGCTTCACTTAGCTTGAATTGTTTTAAAGTTCTTTGAGAAATTTCTACTTTAAATTTTGGTGAGGATGTTAGTATTTTATTTTTAAAATAACGTAAATTTTCTAACAATTTATTATACGCAATTTCATTTCCTCCAGAAAGCTTTTTGAATGTTTCTAAATCATTTCCATAAATACTTATCCCAAAATTTTTTATTTTTTTTAAATTAAAAATCTGATCAATAATATTTTGATTTAGAGGAATAAAATTTGTATAAAAATAGTATCCGTCTAACCTTGATTGATTATCTAAAAAAATTAATTTATCAAAAAGTTTTTTATCCATAAAAATATCACCAGTGGTTGGCGTTAAGCCTATATTTTCATAACCAAGGTCTAAAGATTGTTTTACAACATCTTCGAACATTTCTTGTGGCATAGTGGTATAAGGCACTTCATCTAAATTCCTTTTATCATAGGCACAAAATTTACATTTCAAATTACATCTGCTGGTTGTTTCAATATTTATATTATTTAATATGTCGGGTATTTTTTGAATACCCAAATAATATCTTGCATAGCCAAGTAAGTTTTTTAAATTTTCTTTCACTCTTTAAGTAAATTTTGATTTTATTTTATTAAAATAATTGTAAGAGTTTTATCAAACTATATATTTAATTTATGGGTACTTTTATATCAATAATAATTCCCTTATTCAACAATCAAAATAAAATTAACAAATTACTAGTAAATTTGAAAAAAATTAACACTAGTAAAATCGAAATTATATTTGTTGATGACTGCTCAACAGATAGAACCTATTCGATTGTTAAAAAAAGAAATTTAGATGAAAAAAAATTTTTTATTTATAAAACAAGAAGAAACCTAGGACCAGGTATAGCTAGAAATTTAGGTATAAAAAAGAGTAAATCAAAATATGTAATGTTTTTAGATTCTGATGATTCTCTTTTTATAAATAAACTTAATAAATTTTTAAGTTTTTTATCAAAGAAGGATTTTAATATTTGTTTGTTCAATAAACATGAAAAGAAATATTTTACTACAGATAAATTGAAATGGACAAATAATTTTTTTTTAGAAAGCTTTAGAAGAGAAGTAATTTTTGGTGTTTATAATAGGAGGTTTATTTTAAATAATAAAATTAAATTTAAAAAAGGTTATTATGAAGATATTCCTTTTTTATATACTTTATTTTTAAAAAATATAAAAAAAATTTTAATTTATAGTTATAATATTTATAAAAAATCTTCATCAAATAATAATTCTATAACAAAACAATTAACAGAAACACATATTAAAAATAAAATTAATTCTTGGTTATATACATTTAAAATTGCAAGAAAAAATAACATTAATCTTAACAGTCGAATTTTAAATTATAGAATGCGGGGGGAATTAGTTAATATATATGAAAAGATAAATTTTGGTAAAAATATGAAAAAAACTAAGAACATTGAACATATTTTGGTTTCTCATGCCAAAAAATATGTTAATAAATCTGATAAACTTGTTACAAAAAAAGATATAAAATTTTTAAAATATTTTAAAAGTGAAAACATATAAAACCTGCAAATTTATAAAAGAAGCATTGTATCTTGCTCCAAACGAAATAAGAGCATGTTGTCAAAGATTTTTTTACAAAGGTAAAATGAGAGGTGATGCTAAACTTATAAAGAAAGATAATTTTAATAATCTTAATAGTGAAACACTAGTTCAGAGCAGACAAAAAATGTTAGATGAAATTCAAATAGATAAAAATAAAGATTGCTTAGGTTGTAGATATTTGACGGAAACAGATGAAAGACCTAAAGCAACAAATGAGATTAAACTTTTATCAGTAGAACAACACTCATTTTGTAATTTAAGATGCACATACTGTAGCGAAATGTTTTATGGGGGAAAAAAACCACAATATGATGTATGGGGATTTGCAAGTAAGCTTTCTCAGGAAGGAAGTTTTCACAATTGCCGTCAAGTAGTTTGGGGTGGTGGTGAGCCAACTCTGGACAAAAGTTTTGAAAATATTTTTAAAACAATACAAAAAAATGCAAATCCAAAAATATACCATAGGGTTTTTACAAATTCTGTAAGATACAGTCTGCCGTTAGAAAAATTTCTAAGAGAAGGAAAAGTAAAAATTACTACAAGCATGGATGCAGGAACTGAAGAAACTTATAAAAAGGTTAGAGGTAGGGGCAAAATGAGCAATGTTTTAGCTAATCTTGAAAAATATAGCGAAATAGATTCAAGTAAAATAACAATTAAATATATTTTAACTGACGAAAACAATCATCCAGACGAATTACATGCTTTTGTAAATAAAATGATAAATCATAATTTGAAAGAATGTTATTTCCAAATAAGTGTTGATTATAAAAAAGAAAAAATGGATTTAAATTTTGTTAAATCAATTGTTTTTTTAATGGATGAATTTAATAAAAATGGAGTTAAAAGATATTTTGTTGATGACCATGTATTAGCTAGAATATTAAAATTAGAAGAAGAAAATAAACTAAATATTCTCGAATATGCAAATAAAAACGACCTAAATAGTATAATTTATCCTAATAAGGATAATAAAATTAATCTGTATGGAGCTGGTCAAATTTGTAAAGATTTAATAAATAATACAAATATTTTAAAAAATTTCAAATCATTCAATATTTTTGATAGTGACCCAAGTAAATTGGGTAAAAAAATCAATGGTATAAAAGTGATTTCGCCAGAAAAATTAAAAAATAATACTGACAAAATATTTATTACTTCTGCACATAGTTATGACGAAATATTAAAAAATATTGTAAGACTGCAAAATTCAGATACTAATGTAATTAACGGATTATTCTTATAATTAATTATTATTTAATTTAACAAGAACTTATCATAGTTTTTTATCAGAAATTTGGATGTATTTAATTCATAAAAAACTTCATTGATCTTATAGTCTGAAAGTTTATTTTTACTTAAATAATAATTTCCTTCAGTTTCAAAATTATTCAAATTTTTCTTAAAGTTTATTTTTAAACTTTTCATATTTTTTATAATTTTGTTTTTTAATTTAAATTTGATATTTTTAAAATTATAGGAATTTATATTAGAAAAATTTAAATGAACAAAAGTTTTACCTTTATTGTTATTAAAGTTTTCAGATAAATAAGAAACATAAGCATTATAATCGTAGATAAACAAAATCTCTGGCCTAATACTTTTATCCTTTATTATTTGTCCAGCAAATTTCTGCAGAAACAGAAATTTTTTTTTATTCAATTTATTTAGGTAAAAAAGAAAAACAAAATTAGAATAATTACTTACCTTTATTCCAAATTTAATTTCATCAAACGTCCTTACTTTTTTTCCATTTAAAATAGTAGTTCTCTCAGGCATTACATAGTTTAAAAAATTATAACCAGTTTTAAATTTTTTAATTGAAATTTTAAAACCTTTGTTTAAAATTTTTAGGATATATTCTGTTTCTGGATTAAATCCATCAATTAAAGAAAGTGCATTATTTTTATTAATTTTATTTTTTTTAAATAATTTTTTTCTTTCTTCTTTTATTAAATCTACCTTTGGACCATTAGTAAGTGCCCACTTATTTTTTTTTAATTCAGAAAGAACAAATTTAAAATATCTTTTATAATTACTTAGATAAAGATTTGATCTACCTAATTCTTGTGAATTCCAAATTTGTTTCCTTAAAGCTCGACTTCCTACTTTATAAACATTAGCTTTTGTCTGATTTATTAAAACTCTTGAAAAATATACCCATTTAATTTTTTTTAATTTATTATTATTTCTTGTATAACCCTCAAAAACTTTTTCGAATCTATGACTAATTTTTGATACATATTCTGCATGGTGAATAAACGGTGTCCAATTAGGACCAAGACCTATATTTAAAAGTTTGGCCTTTTTTACATTAACAAGCTTGTGAAAAACAGAATTTTTTCCGTAAGATGAAAAATTGCTTTTACTTAAAATTTTTTTAGCTAAAAAACCTTTGCCAGATACTGAAACAAATGGATCTGCATTTCTATAAATTGAGTTTTGTTTAATGAAGAAATTTGGGAATGATCCAATTTTTGGCTTTGTTTTTTTAATATCAAAAACACTCTTTTTATTTTTTGATGAAAAAGAGTATGAGTAAGTGGGAACAAAAAGAGTTCCTCTATTACCAATTATGTCTAGAATTGTTTTTAAAAAAATCTTATTTAAGTCTTTTGCCTTAAACCCCTTAGGTCTACCTAACATTCCTAAGCTAGATGATAAAAAAAGACAATCCCCTCTCGAAACACCTAGCTTTAACAATTTTTCTTTAATTTCTTTTTTAGAATAAGATTTCATATATAATTACTTTTTTAAAATAATTTTTGAAATTCCCTCTAATGTCCTGAAGTTTTCACTTTCAGTATCTTTGCTAGTAAATTTTACATTAAATCTATCTTCTAGAGAAATTATGAAATTTATTAATTCAATTGAGTCTAGATGTCCTTCCTCTAAATATCTAAATTTTAATTTTTTTTCTATACTATTCATTTTTATTTTATTTTTTTTTTCAATAATTTTAATTAACAATTTTTGTATATCTTTTAATTTACTTTTTGATGTCTTTTTATTTTTCATTTTAATTGATTAATAAGGTTTAAATACTTTTTCATTGAATTAGTCTTATATTTAATTTGAGATCCTTGTGGTTTTTTCAATTTTAATTTATTTATTTTACCAAGAGAATTTCTTGGCAAAAACGAGGTAAAATTAATTTTTTGTGGTTTTTCATATTCGTTTAAACTATTGTAAATATAGCTCATAATTTTTTTTCTTGTAATTTTTTTATTATTTATAGGAACAACAAACATTTTTATAATTTCACCAAAATATGAGTTTGGTTCACCAATTACCGCGCATTCCTTTACTAAATTATTTCTTTTAATTTTGGTCTCTATTTCTAAAGGATAAATATTCATTCCTGAAATTTTAATAATATCTTTATTTCTTCCGACAAAGTATAAAAAACCTTTTCTGTCAAGATATCCCAGATCACCAGTGGCGAAAAAATTATTTTTTTTGGATGAACCCAAGTATCCTTTAAAAAGTCTACTATTTTTACAATATATTTCGCCAATACCATTTTTTTTATTTTTTATTTTAACTTTTGTATCATCAAGAAGTTTGCCAACTGAACTTAAATTAGATTTATTTTTGAAAATATTTAAGTTAGATATTGTTGCTGTTTCAGATGTTCCATAAATTTCATGTAAGTTGCAGCTAAACTTTTTACTAAGAAGTTCCTTTTCTTTTCTTGATATACTGTCAGATGATGAGATAAGATTTTTTAAATTTTTTAATAATTTAAAATTATAATTTTTTGAATTCAAAAATTGTCTCAAATGAGTTGAAACGAGCATAGAAAAATTTACCCTATAACTCTTTACAAATTTAAACCACTTTTCTAAAGAAAATTTTTTTAAGATTACAACATAGCCTCCAGAAATTATGGATATAAAAAAAAGCCTTTGGGCAAGAGAGTGATACATGGGTGTACATATAATTGTTTTAATTTTTTTCCCAAGCTTGTAGTAATTAATTGTATGCTGTGCTCTTTTAAACTTGCAATTATCAGTGAGAATAATTTTTTTTCTTTTTCCAGTTGTTCCTGAAGAAAGAGCAACTATAAAATCAAATTCTTTATTAGATAAGAAATTTTTTTTATTACTTATAATTTTATTATAGTTTTTAATGTTCAATTTTGAAACATTTTTTAATTTAAAAATTTTTAAAATTTTACTATTTAATGAAATGTCTTCTGTAATAACAAACTTTGTTTTGATTTCTTTTGCATATAATTCGATATCTTCTAACGAGGTATTTTTATTAATTGGAAAAATTGTTATTTTTAAAAACATGCACGCTAAATAAATAGCAAGGTTTTTTTCAGAATTATCCAAAGCTATTATTAATCTTTTATTTTTTAAAATTTTTTTATCTAAAAAAAAAACTAATTCACTAAAAATTTTATATAATTCTAAATAAGTTATTTTTTTGGTTTCAGTAATTATAGCAATTTGTTTAGGGTATAGTTTTACAGATTTTAAGAAACTTTTAATAATCATATTAAATTGAAGTTTTGTATTACTAAATTATTGACAATTATAATTGTAAATATATAAAACGCAATATGAGGTTCGATAATCCAATATTAAATCACAAATTTAAAAGATTTACAGATATAGCAGATTATGAAGAGGTAAAAAGTGAATTTAGAAATGAAAGAAAAGAAGATCTAAAACCTTTAAGAGATGCATTTAAGAAAAAAAAATTAGATAAATTTAATTATTCTTTAGATAAAATTATTGAGAAAACTAAAAAAGATTTACCAATTTCTGAAAAGGAAGAGAATATAAGTTTATTTTTTAGAAAAAAATTAAATAAATATTTTAATTTTTATAAAAATTTCAAGATTAATTCTAGAATGATAAAGTCAAAAATATTTACTGATCTTTACAGTAATGGGTTCCATGTTTGTAATTTAGATTTAAGCAAAATTATGAATAAAGATATTGAAAAAAAATATTCAATTTTAAGTAAAAAAAAAGATTGGAATCCGCCTCCTGGTACACATGATAGGTGGTTAGAGTTAAATCCGAAAAGTGTTTCAAAAATTGATAAAGTTTTTAGAGAAAGTGGATTAATAAAGGCATCAGAAGCATATTATGCAAAAAAAATGAGGGTTACTAGAGTGAGAATGACTGTGCACAGACCATCTGACAAAGGTTGGAAACATTTTTTTTATGATTGTAAAAAAGTAACAAGACATACAGGTATCCATATAGACCCTTTAGAAGGAGTAACTAAGGCAATGGTATATTTGGATAAAGTAGACAAAACTAAAGGTCCTACCTTTTATCTGCCTAAATCTAACAGATTTATATATGATCCTCTGAAAGAATTATTTGCTAGATCTATTGTAGTTAGTGGAAGATGTAGCAATAAAATAACTAGAAGAGCTATATTTAGACTACCAAAAGGAATACGTGGAACCATGGAGTTTGGAAGATTTATTAAAGATAATTCAGAAATTGCAAAGTATCTAGACAAAAACCTTTTTTGTTTTACTTCAGATAAAGGAAATACTTTATTATTTGATCCTGGTGCTGGGATGCATAACGGAGCAGTCGTTAAAAATGGTGAGAGAATTGCATTAATGGTAGTAATGGACAGTATTTAATTTTCTAAATCATAATTATTAATAATTTCTGCAATTTTTCTATATCCTTTTTTATTATAATGACCGTCTTGTCTTAGTGGAAAATAAATAAATGGATCTAACGATTTTTCAAACATATCCTGATAAATATCAATAAATGCTATTTTTTCTTCATTAAGAAATTTTTTAATATTAACATAATTCTTACTTAAATTAGTTCTAGGTTTTTTAATTGTAAAAGTGTTGTAGGAAGGTAAATAAACAAAAATTAAATTCGATTCATGTATATCTGATATTTTTTTAATTTTCTTTAAAATTTTGAAAAAATCTTTATCAATTAAAGGTATTTCCGCTTCTTTTGAAAAAATTTTATTTTTAAAATTATGTAAAGTAATAAATCTTTTTATTTTCAAATTTATGTCGGTATTTTCAATATGAGATTCATAAAGTTTTTTTAACCTTAAATTAGAAAATTCTTTGACTATTTTATTTTTTTTTGAATTTTTTTTATCATTAATTAAATTCTGACTATAGTTTTTTTCAAATAAGTAACTTTTTAATAAATAATCTTTTTTTTCATGAATTAAATCTATTGAATCATTTTCTTCATAATAAAACCAAATTATATTTTTTACTTTTTTATTTTTCATATATTCTATGTAAGAACCGAGCTGAGATAGAGGACCAAAGCCTGCTTGGCCTAGGTTTATAATTTTTTTGTTTGATATTTTTCTTAATTGACCTGATATATCATACGGAGAATTGACACAAGCCCCTTCAACAAAAGAGTCTCCGATTAGAACATAATCCAATTTTTCATTATCCCAAACATCATCAGGATTATTAAATCCATATCTATCAGTTTTATATTTTGAAAAATATCCATTTTCGTTACAGTATATTATGTTCGAATAGGAAATACTTGATAAAGGAAATATTTCTAAATTTTTATTTAAAAAATATTTTGGCCATACTTTAACATATAAATTATTCTTATCCTTTGATTGAAAGTATTCCAAGTAAAGTGAATTTTCATTTATTTTGTAATTATTACTTTTATAAAATATTTTTTTTTTTAGATTCATGCTTGTTATAATTGATAAAATTTAGGCCAGCTTCTAATAGCAATAACGATAAGTAGGTAGAAGTAAGAATTAATATTATATTTTGTTTGATTTTTTTGTTAAGAAATAAACTTAAAAAAGATAGGAAAAGCAGTAATAAACCAAATATATAATATTTTAAATAGTCATCAAATCTTTGACCATCCCAAATTAATTGATCCCTTACAAGCGTATATAATAAAACCAAAATTGAAAAACCAAAAAAAAGTATTTCTGGATAAAAATTACTTATTATTTTTTTTAAATTTTTCAACATCTATTGATTTATAAAATTATTCAAAGTTGAGGTCATTCTATTTGATGATTTTCCATCTGAATTGAACATATAAATTTTCAGAAGTTTTTTTTGTTTATTTGAAATTTTAGAACTAATTAAATTTTTTCGATTTATTACTTTAGAAAGATAATTTTTAAATTGCTGCTTATTGTGTGCTAATAATAAACCATCATTTAAATTCATTGTAAATTTTAATTTAAAATTATTATTTTTTATACCAAAATAAGGAACTAATACTGTGGTTTTTGATGCTATTCCTTCCAAGAGACATGTTGAATTAAAACCAATTAAACATTTAGAGTTTTCAATATATTCCAAACTACTTCCTCCATAAACTATATTACAATTATCCAGACTTGCTTTATTTATTTTTTTTCTTTGACCCACAGAAAATGTTTCGTTGGAAATTTTAGTTTTAAAGATAAATTTTTGATCTGGGAAATCTTTAGCAACATCAAGCACACAATCGATCATGTCTGATGATAATTCTTCCCAGAATTTAATTGCTCTTCGATTTTTTTCAGCTTGTCTTCTTTTAATTTGCATTAGCATTATTAATACAATTTTTTTATTTGAATTTTTATTGGGCTTAAATTTATGAAGTTTATCAATCCTTGGAACGCCAGTTAAAAAAGTTTTTTTAGATTCTAAAACATTATTTTTGACTAATAAATTTTTATATCTTTTTGAATAGACAGTAACTAAATCCCCATAACAATGTGAAAGTGAATCTGACTTATTTTTTAAGGCTTTTTCTAAAACATTTTTTTCTCCCTCTAAATAATTACTCTCTTTTTGGCAAATTATATATTTAATGCCATTTTTTTTACAACAAGTCCCAAATTCAGTATCAACTCTATAGGCGTAGTTAAAAGAAATTACTGCTTTAAAATTAAATAATTTTTTTAAAAAAAAAATTATTTCATCTAAATGTTCTTGATGTTTTTTTTTAATTTCTTTTATTTTCTTGTTTGATGAATAGTATTCTCTGTCTGAAAGTATATTTTCAGGTGCAATTATTTTTTTATTTGGTGAGAAATTTCTTTTTTCTAAAATAATTTTTTTATAAAAAATTTTATGTATTATAAAAAGTAATTTTCTATGAAGTATAAATGGAATAAATTTTGGAGCTTCGTTTTGAAATGAAACTCTTAGATCTTCTATACCAATTGATTTTTCAAGAATAATAACTTTATTTTTTGATGAACTTTTTACTTCCTTTATATTTTTTAATCTTGTCAATGAGAGAAAAATTAGAAATGCTGTGAGTTGAGAAAGCTTAAAACTTGCTAAGATGCTAAAAATAGAATAAAAGGTTTTGTAAATTATTTTCTTCACAATAAAATTTTTAATGATAGATGCTATTTATACTATACAATTAATTTTTAAAAAGATAATTTATTTATTTAAATAACCTCATATGATTGAGTTAGCAAAAAAACTTTGGCCTCTGAATAGATCACTTACAGGTAAAGGAAATTTAGAGACTTTAAAAATAATAAAAAAATACAATCCTCATTTAAAAATAAAAAAATTTAAATCTGGAACCAAAGTTTTTGATTGGAAAATACCCAACGAATGGAAAGTAAATAAAGCTTATATTTTAACACCAGATGGTAAAAAAATATGTGATTTTAAAAAAAACAATCTTCATTTACTTGGTTACTCAAAAAAAGTTAAAAAAAAAATTGACCTAAAAAAACTTAAAAAAAATCTTTTTTTTATAAAAAAAAAACCACATGCAATTCCATATTTAACCTCCTATTATAAAAAAAGATGGGGTTTCTGTATTTCCTATAATAACTATAAAAAACTAATTCCGGGAAAATACCATGTAAATATAAGTTCTAGTTTTAAAAAAGGATTTATGCATTATGGTGAAATATATATTCCTGGGAAATCAAAATTAGAGGTTACGTTTTCAACATATATATGTCATCCCTCTTTAGCCAATAATGAATTATCTGGACCAGTTTTATTAACATTTCTAGCAAAGTTTATTAGTCAAAAAAAAAGAAATTATAGTTACAGAATAATTTTTGCTCCTGAAACAATAGGCACAATATCATATATTAGTAAAAATTTAGAAAATTTGAAAAAGTTCTGTATAGCAGGATATGTTGTGACTTGTGTTGGTGACAACAGATCATACTCTTATATACCAAGTCGCAAAGGTAATACAATTAGCGATGAAGTTGCTTTAAAAATTTTTTCGAATTTAAATGGCAAAAAGAAAAAGTATACTTGGCTAGATAGAAAAAGTGATGAAAGGCAGTTTTGTTCACCAAATGTTGATTTACCTTTTTGTTCTCTTATAAGAACAAAATATCATTCGTACCCAGAGTATCATACTTCTGAAGACAAAATTGGTAGTGTAATGAATGCTAATGGTCTTAGTACAAGCCTTAAAATGTATAAAAATATAATCCAAGAATTTGAAAAAAAAATAATTTTAAAATCTAAGTTTTTATGTGAACCATTTATGACAAAATACAATTTATATCCAACAATAAGGTTAGACAGAAAGAAAAATTACGCTCAAAGTATTATGGATTTTTTATCCTTAAGTGATGGAACAATATCACTTGATCAAATTTTTAAAAAAATTAAAATTTCTAAAAAAAAATCTTACGAGATTTATAAATTGTTAAAAAAAAAAAGTTTAATATATTAATCTATTTTATTTTATGAAAGATAACTCAAATATATTCTCTAATTATAACAAGTGTACATTTTGTGGGGGAAAAAATTTTGTTTTAGAAAAAAATCAGCTTAACTCTAAAAATTTTTATGTAGATGCAATAATTTCAGATTTAAGAATATCTAAAAAATTATTTAAAAAAATTAAAACTTTTAGATGCAAAAATTGTTATATTATACAAAATAACCCTTGGTTTTCAGACGCAATATCTAGAAAAATTTATTCAGAGATATACGGACAACACAACAGGGGTTGGTCTAATTTGTTAAAATTTATGAATAAAGGAGTTTTGCCAAACCATGGAAAGCTTTTTAATTTGCTAACCAATAATATTAAAATAAAAAATTATGCTGAGTTTAATAGTCCTTTTATGGGAGTATTAATTAATTTTTTTTCAAAAGAATACAAACAATCAACTTTATTTTATAAAAATTTAAAAAAAAATTTAATAAATTACTTTATTTCAAGACAAGTTGCTGGAAGATCAAAAGAATTTCAAAAATCTTCTTTTAAAAAGTCTAAAAGATTTTTAAAAAATGTTGATAATTTAAAAAGAATAAATTTGAAAAAAAAAGGAGTAAAAAAGTATCTTTTCGTTGATAACTCAAATCTGTGTTGGGGCCAAAATGATAATTATATGTCAGTTAATAGTAAATCTTTTGCTTCAAAAATGCTTGATCTTAAAATAATAGACTTAAAATTCAATAAACCAAATTTAAAATTTGATTTATTTGGAATATTTCATACTTTAGATCATACATTTGAACCAAAAATGATATTGAATTATGCTTTAGATGTAAGCAAATATGTTGTTGTTTACTGTCATTCAAATGAAGACTTAAGTAAACAACATTTATTTACTATAACAAATAGTTTTTTAAAATATTTAAATAAGAATAAAATATACACTTTGAACCTAACAAATAAAATAGAGAAAAATTTTAATTCTCCAGAAATTTATTTTATATGTTCAAGAAACAAAAATAGTATTAAAAAGTTGGAAAAAAAAGTTTGAAAAATTTATTTTAAAATGATTGCTTCAATAATAGTAACAAACTATAACTACTCAAAGTTTTTAAGAAGATGTTTAAGAAGCTGTTTGGGACAAACATTTGGAGAGAATTTTGAAGTAATTTTAATAGATGATAATTCTACAGATAACTCACTTAAAATAGCTGAAGAGTTTAAGAAACTAAATAATTTCAAAATTATTAAAAATAAAAAAAATATTGGTGTTTCTAGATCTGCAAATAAAGCAATAAAAAATTCTAAAGGAAAATATTTTGTAAGAGTTGATGCTGATGATTTTATTTCAAAACACACACTGGAACAATTAATTTTTTTTATTGAACAAAGAAAAGAAATTTTTGGAGTAGCGTGTGACTATACATTAATAGATAAATTTGAAAAAAAATTAAAAAGAATAAGTGCAAAAGAAAAACCAATTTCTTGTGGAATACTTTATAATAAAAATAAATTTATTGAACAGGGTTTATACAATAACAAATTTAGACACAGGGAAGAAGAAGAGTTAAGAATAAGATTGGGAAAAAAATATATCTTAGATTACTTGCATATACCTCTTTATAGATACAGAATGCATAAAGAAAATAAAACTAAAAGTGGTGCCTATCTATTTTATTTTAAAAATAAGATAACAAAATTAAGAAATGACTATTTGCTTGCAGAAATAAGAAAAAAAGGAATTTTAAAAAATAAAAAAATAATTGCAATAATTCCAGCAAGAGCAGGTTCAAAGAGATTTAAAAATAAAAATACTTATAAGGTTTGGGGAAGACCAATGATATCGTGGGCAATAAAGGCTGCGAAGGAAAGTGGACTGGTAAATGAAATATATGTTTCGTCTGAAAGTAATACAATTTTAAAAATTTCAAAAAAATTTGGAGCAAAAACAATTCTCAGACCGAGACATTTATCAAATGATAGTGTTCCAAAATGGAATGTGATTATTCATGCATTAGAGCAAATAAAAAAGAAAAATAAACCAGATATTGTAATTAGTTTACAAGCAAATTCTCCAAATGTTACAAGTTATGATATTACCAGTTGTTTGTATGCAATGAAGAAATATAATAGAAATGAAATAATGTCTTTAGATAAAAATTTAATGCAAAATTCAGCAATAAGAGTAGTTAAATATAAATACGCATACCAAAAATCATTGAGTACTTTTACAGGAGGAGTGATTAATGGTGCAGTTGATATTCACTATGAAGATGATTTAAAAAAAATTATATAATATGGAAACAAATAAAAAACAAAGAGATGTTAAAATAATATCTGAAATACACCCTCAGCATTATGGATCAATGGATGAAATCAAAAGGATGATAATCCAATCAAAAATAGCTGGTGCAGATATAGTCAAACTTCAACTGTATGATAGTAAAAAACTCTGGGGTGACAACGAAAGAGTATACTTAGATGTTTCTGAAAACGAATTATCAGAAATAAATGAATTTTGTAAAATTCATGGCATCGAGTTGTCTGCTTCAATTTTTGACCTTAAGAGAGTGGATTGGTGTGAAAAATTAAATTTTAAAACCTATAAAATAGCTAGCAGAAGTGTTGAGGATAAAGAGTTGTGTGAAAAAATTTTATCACTTAATAAAAAAACTATAGTTTCTTTAGGAATGTATGATTTTAAAAAAAATGGTGCTCCATTTGAAAAAAGAGAGAATATCCATTATCTTTATTGCGTAGCAAAATACCCAACATCATTGGAAGATATAGATATGCCAGATTTTAGTGAAACTTTTTTTTCCGGCTTTAGTGACCACACTATTGGGATTAGCGCATGTTTATTTGCACTTGCAAGAGGAGCAAAAATAATTGAAAAACATTTTAGTAATAGCAAAACAATTGGAGTAAGTACCCAGAGCGCACATGTCTGTAGTATGAATATGCACGATTTAGAAATGATTAGAGAATTCTCAGATACATTTAATCTACTAAGATCTAAAATTTCAAAATAAATTTTTTTCAATTTAATGAAAACAATTCTTATTTTTGGTTGTGGCTCAATTGGAAACCACATGTCATTTGCTTCAAGAAAACTTGGATATAAAGTTTATATTACAGATATAAATGAAAAAGCTATGATAAGAATGAAAAATGAAATTTTTCCAAAAAGATATAAGAAATGGGATAATAAAATTAATTTAATTTCTTATAACAATGTATTCGATCTTAACATAGGATTTGATTTAATTATTATTGGCACACCTCCTAGTTCACATTTAAAAATTTTTAAAATTTGTAAATCAAAGCTTAAATTTAAAAATATTCTAATTGAGAAACCACTAACAATAGTAGAAAATAAGCTGCTAAATAAAAATTTATTTAAAAAAAAAAAATACAACATATATTGTGGTTATAACCACTCGATTTCTAAATCTGTAAATTTTTTATTAAGATATATTAGTAAGCTTAGTAAAGTCAAATATGTACAAGTTCATTGGAAGGAAGGTTGGAGAGGAATAATGGGTGCCCACTTCTGGATGAAAAATGAATTTTCATCATATTTAGGTAATATCAAAGAAGGTGGTGGTAGTTTACATGAGCATTCCCACGGATTACACCTTCTATTTTTAATACTTAAAAAATTTCAGATAAACTTAGAAATAGAAAAATTTAAAAGTAAAATTTTGTATTTAAAGAAAAAAAGTAAAAAATATGATCAATTTTCTAGCTTTGTAGGTAATAAAAAAAATATTATTTTTAAATATGAGACCGATTTAATATCAGAACCAGCAGAGAAAAATATATTGATATTATCAGAAAATTTAAGAATTCAGCTAATATTTAATTATAAAAAAAATTTTGACGCAATTATAATAAATAAAAATAATTCTCAAAAAATAAGACTATTTAAGAAAACTAGGTCATCAGAGTTTGAGAATGAGTTAAAACATATAATTAATTCAAAAAATAAAGTAAATTTAAAGTCTAATTTGGGTGTAGATAATGCAATAAGCGTTATGAAAATTATAAAGAAAGTTATTAAAAATGCAAAAAAATAAATTTGAAAACCTTTTTATTTTAGATATGGCAAATAACCATTATGGTGATCTAATACACGCAAAAAAAATAGTTAAATCATTTTCTAAAGTACAAAAGAAGTATAAATTAAAAGCAACAATTAAATTCCAATTTAGAGAATTACCAGATTTCGTACATAAAGATTATAGAGATAAAAAAATTAAATATGTAAGAAGATTCCTAGATACAAAATTATCAGATGAAAATTTTTTTAAACTTTTTAAGTTTATAAAAAAAAACAAATTTTTAACATCTTGCACACCCTTTGATGAAAAATCAGTTGATAAGATTGAAAAATTTGGCTTTGACTATTTAAAAGTAGCAAGTGTATCTGCTTTAGATTTTAATCTTCATGAGAGAGTTGTCAGAAATAATATTCCTAAAATAATTTCTACTGGTGGAATAAGCTTAGACGATATTGATAAAATTGTAAGTTTTTATTCAAAAAAAAAACAGAACTTTGCTATTATGCATTGTGTATCAGTTTATCCAACTAGAAATGAAGATTTAAACCTTAAGTTTATTAAAAATTTAAAAAAAAGATATGACAATATTCCAATTGGTTGGTCAACTCACGAGGATCCTAATGAAATGTTACCTGGAGCATTAGCTTTAACACTTGGGGCAACTATTTTTGAAAAACACATTGGTATCAGATCAAAAAAATATCCAATAAACAAGTATTCAATTACTCAGGATAATTTTGAAAAATGGCTAATTAATTTTAATAAAGCAAAATTAATGATTGGAAAAAGTGATAAAAATATATTTAAAGATGAAATTATTACTATAAATAATTTATCCAGAGGTGTTTTTGCAAAAAAAAATTTAAAGAAAAATACTATATTAAATAAAAACAATGTGTTTTTTGCAATACCCTTATTAAAAAATCAATTAGCATCACAAGAATTAAAAACAAATACAATATTAGATAAAGATATTTTGAAAGACAAACCAATTTATAAAAAAAATGTTACTCAAGATAAATCTTTATTAAAAAAGTTTAAAGTACGTTCTTATCTTCATAAAGCAAAAGCAATGTTAAATTATAACAAGATTAAGGTTGGTGAGTCTTTTAGCTTAGAGGTATCTCACCATAAAGGAATAGAAAATTTTGAGAAAATTGGGTGCTTTCTTTTCAATATTGTAAATAAAGCGTATGCAAAAAAACTCATTGTTATGCTTCCAAATCAGAAACATCCATCGCATTTTCATAAATCAAAATCTGAGACATTTATAATGCTTGCTGGCTCACTTAAACTAATTGATGGTAAAGATAAATATAACTTATCTCCTGGAGATAGAGTTGATTTAAAAAAAAGTAGTTGGCATGAATTTAGAGCAGGAAAAAATGGTTGTATATTTGAAGAAATTTCGACCAGAAGCTTAAAAAAAGATTCTTTTTATAAAAATAAAATAATTAAAAAGATGGATAGAGATGAAAGGAAAACTTACATTAAAAATTGGTTTGGTTTAGTTGGTACTGTAAAGTATTAAATGTATTTAAAAAAAAAAATTATCGCATTGGTTCCTGCAAGAGGTGGAAGCAAAGAAATTAAATATAAAAACTTAAAGAAAATAAAAAATAAATCGTTGGTTGAAATAACATCCAAATTTATAGATGATTTAAATATCACAGATTATAAAGTTTTAAATTCTGATAATAAAAAAATATTAAATCTTGGTAATAAACTTGATTTTATCAATATTAGAAGACCAAAATCTTTATCGGGATCAAAAATTTCTGATTATCAAATAATAAATCATTCAATCAAAAAGTTAAAAAAAAACAATATTAGAGCAGACTATTTAATTTATCTTCAACCGACTTCCCCTAAAAGAAATATAAAACATCTGGTAAAAACCTTGAAAAAAGTTATTAAAAAGAAACTTGATGGAGCCTGGTCAGTAACAAAAATTGATAAAAAATATCATCCTTTAAAAGTTTTAAGATCAAATAAAGGTAAAATACAATTATTTTCAAAAAAAGGGAAAAAAGTTTTTGCCAGACAAATGCTGGATGACGTATTTATAAGAAATGGGGTTTTTTATATATTTTCAATAAATAAATTGGAAATCAAAAAAACAATATATCTTAGAAATATGATTTTGTCTGAATGCAATTATAGCACAGTTAATATAGATACAATTGCAGATCTAAAGTATGCGAGAAAAATTTTATAGTTAAAGTCTAAACTAAACTTTCAATAACTTTAGTTAATCGCCTAGAAGAGTTTCCATCTTTATTTCCAATATTTTCTTCAAGTAATTCGTTGTCTCTTTCTGAGTCAATATATTTAAGTTTTTCATCATCTTTACACAAATCGTTAAGTAATTCCTCAAGATGTATTTCATTTTCTGCATGTAAAATATTATTTGAATTACTTGTATCAATTGTAAACTCTTTAAGCTCTTTATTATAATCATTTTTAAAATATGGAATAACTACTTTTTTTTTTGCCGCCAATCCTTCAAAAATTGCAGTGGAATTAAATGCTATAATAAATTTAGATTCTAAAATAAGTTTTACTGGATTTCCCCCATAAACTACAAAACAGTTATCAAGATTTTTTTCTTTTATCATTTTTTGTTGAGAAACAGACTCATGATCATTAATAAGCTTAATTTTAAATATAAATTTTAAATCTGGATTTTGTGCTGCAAAATTTAAAACAGTTTTTAGTGTATTTTCACCCAATTTTTGCCAAGAAAAATTTTTTTCATCCCATTTCAAACCAGTTTTGGGTCTTATTAAAAAAAATAATATATGATTTTTTCTTTGAGTTTCTGTGTTAAAATATTCGTCTGCTCTATTCATACCGACCACAGAAACATTTTTTTCGTTTACATAATTAATTGAAGTTATCATATTCTTAAATTTCTTATTATAAACAGTAATGTGATCTCCATAAAATTTATTAATTTTAAAAAAAGGATGTTTAGTAAAACCATCAATCAATGAGTTTTTTATGTTATTTAAAACATTTGCATTAAATAAACATTCCTTTTGGCAAACTAAATATTTGATATTAAGATCTTTATCTAATTTTTGTAAAACTCTTTCGGTATCATATCTAACATTAAAACTTATAATTAAATTTATATTATAAAATTTTTTAATATAATAAAAAACTTTATTTATATAATGGCAATATAAAAGTTGATTATTTTTTTTTTTAAAAAATTGATAAATAATATTAAGATGAATTCTACTTAATAAAACAAACTTTAAGTTTTTATCTAATTGATATTTAACAATCTGCTTAATATCGTTAATTCCGTGTGATTTTTCTAGAATTAAAATAGTTTTTTTTTTATTTTTTATTTTAGATTTTATTTTTCTTAAACATAAAATAATAGCTAAGGATGTTAAGAAAGGTAAATTCAAAATTAATCCTAACTTTGAAATAATTTTCGTAATCTCCAATATCCAGTTATAAAAAAATCTTTTCATTAAATAATTACTAAATTTTCATTTAAATAAATTAAAGTGAAAACTATATAAATTTAAGATATATAATTTTTGTTTAAAAATGTACTAATAATTGTGTTAATATAATCTATATTTGATATAAGGTAGCTTTTTTTAATAATAATCATAATGATAAATGATAATACAGATATAAGGAATATAAAATTTTTAGGTAAAAATACAGAGTTTAAAATTACTAAAGAGTGGCTATTTAATTTAAAAAAGATTAGTAAAACAAAAATAGATCAAGATGCGTTTAAATTAATTATTTCTGATATAAATAATAATAAATTAGAATTTCAAATTACACAGCAAGAAAGTAATTATATTAAAACTTGTGAAGATGAAAATTTGTTAGATTATTTATTATATAGGTACAAGTTCAAAGAATATCCAAAAAGAAAAATATCTACCGATTTTCCTTTGTATATATTAATTGAACCAGTTTCATCTTGTAATCTCAAATGTAATGTATGTTTTCAAAGTGATAAAAGTTTTATTAAAAAAGAATTCATGGGAAAAATGGATTTTCAGCTTTATAAAAAAGTTATTGATGAAGCAGTAGAAAATGGAACAAAAGCAATTACTTTTGGATCTAGAGGAGAGCCGACTATACATCCAGAAATTACTGAATTTATTGATTATGCAAAAAATAAATTTCTAGATTTTAAATTAATAACAAATGCAACAAAATTAAGTGAAAAATTAATTAATAAAATTTTTGATTCAAACATTGACCTTGTTCAATTCTCTATAGACTCTGAGGATAAGATAATTTATGAAAAAATTAGAAAATTTGCAAAATTCGATGAAGTTTTGAAAAATGTTCAAAGGTATTGTGAAATAAAAAAAAATTATAAAAATTGTAAGACAGTTACTAGAGTTTCTGGTCTCAAAGTATACGAGGAACAATCAGATGAAAATTTCCATAAATTTTGGGGTCAATATGCTGACGAAGTAGTATTTAAAAAAGTTTCAGAAAGATGGAACACTTACAATAATGAAGTAAATGAAGATCTTTTAACACCGTGTAGAGCCATTTGGGAGAGAATGTATGTATGGTTCGATGGTAAAGTTAATCCCTGTGATGCAGATTATAAAAGTTATTTATCATATGGAAATGTAAAAAATGATACAATAAAAAATATTTGGAACTCAGATGCATTCTTTAATCTGAAGAAAACTCATTTAGATAATAAAAGAAATAAACTTACTCCCTGTGATAGATGTGGTCAGCATTAACATATGATTAATATAGGAATAATTGGTTACAAAAATCATGCGGGTAAAATTATAAAAATTTTAAGAAAAAACTATAAAATTAAATACATTTATCATCCCAAAAAAAACCTAGATTTAAAAAACTTTACAAATAATCTAGAAAATTTTCTTAAACTTGACTGTATTTTCATTATTTGTCCTAGTAAATCTCATTTCTCTTATTTAAGTTTTTTTAATAAAAATAAATTTAAAGGATATATTTTCTGTGAAAAACCTCCTGTAACAAAAAAAGAAGATTTAAAAAAAATATCAAAATTTAAAAATAACAAAACTTATTTTAATTTTAATCTAAGGCATTCTGTTCTAATAAAATATATGAATTATAATAAAGTTTTAGGGGACCTAATATCACTTAATATCATTGATTCTAAACCATTAATTTTTAAAAAAGAAATATCAAAAAATTGGAGAATGTACTTTAAGGACACTTTGATAACAAATAACTTAATCCATTACTTAGATCTAATAATTTATAAATTTTCAGCAAAAATTAAGGACATGAATATTGTGTCTAATAAGATAAACAAAAAATTAAAAATTATTGATAACGTTTTAGTAAGTTTTAAAATTAGAAAAAAGATTTTTAATATTAATTTGTCATATTCTAACGGGTTAGAAAAACTTTATTTATTTTATTTTAAAAATGGTAAAATAGAAATTACTGACAATTATATTAAAGCTTTCTATCCAAATAATAAGTTTAATAAAAAAGGAAATTTTTTAAAACCAAAATTAAAGAAAACACATAAAATTGAAAAAGTTTTTGAAAATTCTAATAAGAAGTCAATTAATTATTTTATGAAAATTGTAAAGAATAAAATTAGTATACCAAAAAATGAAAATAAAATATCTCTACAATCAAATAAGATTATTTTAGATTTATCAAAAAGAATTTAAAATTTTTTTCAGTGCATAAATCAAGCCAATTGAGCTATTAGTACTGGTCAGCTACATGCGTTACCGCACTTCCACACCCAGCCTATCAACGT
>MDSW01152645.1_pt1 | contig 33317 bp, 20 predicted proteins | sample 811171 | NCBI WGS metagenome assembly MDSW01 (sample SAMN05326641, study PRJNA326480) | marine metagenome | isolation source: seawater | place: Atlantic Ocean: North West | collected 2012 | reverse complement strand
TCGACTATGACGACAGCGTGATGACACTCGCTCATCGTGTGATAACCTTATTATTTTCCGATGAACTGCAGAAGAGTGCTACAGGAAGCGAGCGAACGAACGACCATCGACCACGGAGACGCGCGCACTTCTCCGCGCGCGGGCCGCACCCTCGCCGGGTGGCCGCACATGTCGTGTCGTCTCGCGCGCTCACCCTCCGCGCCGCCTTCGCACTCTCCCTCCTCTCGCGCGCGCGCTCGTCGCGTCGCCGCCACGCTCGGCGTTCGAGCGACCGCGTCGTCGTCCGGGGCTGAGAAGCAGCGAACGATGGCGCCCCGGCCGTCGCCGTCGTCGAACGACCGCGACGACTCGGGCGCGTGGTGGACGCAGCGCGTCGTCACGCTGCGCCCCAAGTCGAACGGCATCTTCATATGGACGAACAAGCTCCGCGACGAGGTCCCGGAGATCCGCGACGCGAAGACCGGGGTGGTCAACCTCTTCGTTCGCTCCCATTCCGCCGCGCTGACGATCAACGAGGTGCGTTCTATACACTGGTCCCCATACGACCGCGTTGGCGTGGTGAACGCCGATCCTCAAGGACTTTTGCCGTCGTCTCTCTCCGCCCACACCTCGGTTTCAATCCCGACACACCTCGACGCCTTTCAACTCCATCTGACGCCTTTGAACTCCACCCCGATATTCGCTCGTATGGAACGACCCCGAGAACGCGGACCCGGACGTCCGCGACGACCTTCGACGCGCGCTGGACGCCATCGTCCCAGGCGACGCGGACGCGGACGTCGCCGCGCGCGTCAGCTTCGTCGGGGTGTCGATCGACGTCCCCGTGCACGACGGCCGGCTCGCGTTCGGGACGTGGCAGGGGCTGTACCTCGCGGAGTGGGGCGGCGGCGGCAGGGACGTTGAGGTGGTCGTCACGATGCGTCGCGTCGACGACGCGAAGACGACGCGCGTCGCGACGGTCACCGCGCCGTCGCGCGGGTGCCACCTCGTCCAGGACCAGATCGACGCCGCGATCGCGCCGGCGCTGAATCACGCGTTAGAAGAAGAAGCGAAGCGGTCAAAACGGTCGATGACGGACGGTTACGGTCACGACGCGGCGTCGCCCCCCGCGCTCGTGAACCTTCTCGTGCGGCACACGTCGGCGTCGCTCACCGTCAACGAAAACGCGGACCCGTCCGTCCGCGTCGACATGGAGGGCGCGCTGAACCGGATCGTCCCGGAGTCGTGGAACGACGCGATGTTTAAGCACGTGGACGAGGGCCCGGACGACATGCCCGCGCACGTGAAGAGCACGCTGTTCGGCGCGTCCGTCACGGTGCCCGCGTCGGGACGTCGGCTGCGATTGGGGACGTGGCAGGGCGTGTACCTCGCGGAGCATCGAAACGTGGGCGGGTTCGGCGGCGGGCACGCGCGGGAGATCGCGTGCTCGGTGACCGGCGGCGGCGCGCAGAGCGTCGTGACGCTGACCGCGCCGGGGAGAGGCGCGCACGACGTCACGGAGGCGATCGCCGCGGGGTTGAAGGCGTTGCGGGCGGCGGGCGGGGTCGGGGGCGGGGTCGCCGCCGGGTGGTTGAACCTGTTCATTCAGCACACGTCCGCGTCGTTGACGGTGTCGTCGCGCGCGCCGGCGCCGGCGCCGGCGCCGGCGCCGGCGACGGCGACGGCGCCGCGCGCGGCGGAGGCCGAGACCGAGGCCGCGGCGCGGCTCGAGAGCGCGCTGAGCGCGACGGTGCCGGAGCGATGGAACGACGAGTTCTTCACGCACACGTACGAGGGCCCGGACGACATGCCCGCGCACGTCAAGAGCAGCCTGATGGGCGCGTCGCTGACCGTTCCGGTCGTGAACGGCGAGTTGGGTTTGGGGGTGTTACAGGGGGTGTTTCTGTGCGAGCACAGGGACGGCGGCGGGTTCGGGTGTAACTTGAATCGCAGCGTCGTCCTCACGCTTCAGGGCGTCGACGATCGATGACGCCGATTAGGTTGAAATAAAATAAGCGCACGGCGGAGGCGCTCGTCGCTCACTTCGCGCCGTAGCTCTCGTACATGTCCTTCTTCCACACCTTCGGGCGCGGCGCGAAGTTCTTCACGTTCGGCTCGTACGTGCTGTCCGCGTCGTCGAGGCGGACTTCGTAGTTACTGCGAGACGAGACGACGACGGGCGCGGGGGTCGGTCGGTCGGTCGGTCGGGACGACGGGGAGGCGGAGCGTTTCCGTTTCGTTCGCGCGGGCGAGAGGTCGGTCGCTATCGCGCGCGGGAGACGCGCGGGAGGGCGCGCACTCTTCCGTTCGCAAGTTGATGCTGTTCCAGTTATGGCTCGTCTTCGTCGCTTTGCACTGCGATGCCGCGGCGGGGGAGGGGAAAGGGACGTCAGCGATCGCTCGCGGAAGGCGAATCGATCGATCGAACGAACGTTCGATCGCGGGTTTTCGCACGCACTCGCTGCTCGTAGATTTGGTCGTTGTACGACTTAAAGTTCTGATCCCCTCGCGGCCCCCAGGCCATCACGCTGGAGGGCTCGTACGGAACATCGGGCGTGTGCGTGCCGTAAGTGGGCATCTAGGCGCGCGGCTCAGTCTGCGCGTGCGGCGCTCGCGAACCTTGTCATTTGGATGTGCACCTGGAAAAAAAACGCTCTTCTCCTTCCTGTCTTTTTCGGGAGGCGACGAGTTTTACGATTCTTGAACTACGCATGATACTACCGACTACCCGCTACGGCGCGTACGCCTGGGCTAACGTCTCGTCGTCTAAGCTATCGCCCTCGGCGTAGTGCACCCGAAGTTGCTTCGGCGGCACGAGCGCGTCCTTAATCGCGTCCTCCACCCCGCGCGCGTCGGCGCCCCACCGCCGGAGCCGATCCCGCGTGGCGCGCCGCGCGTCATCCGCCGCCCTTGCGCCGCCGCCGCCGTCTCCGGCCCAAAGCTCGCAGAACCTCGCGTCCTCCTCGCGCGGCCAGTCCGGAGGACACCTCTTCACGCCCACGACGACGGCGTTGCTCTCCTGCCCTTCCACGCTCACGAGCTGGACGTCGACGCGCGCGTCCTCGTCGCCGTCCTCATCGCTCGAGCGCCGGCTGAGGTTTGCGTAGAAACGCTTCAGCGCCTCCGCCGCGGGGGACCCCGGCGGGCCGTTCCACGCGTTCGCGACGACGCACCCGCCGCGCCGCGTGATCGCGCGCGTTGACTCGAGGAACGCGCGCGTCGTGAGATGCGCGGGGACGTCGCCGTTGCCGTCGTACGCGTCGAGGAAAACGCAATCGAAGTGGCGGTTTTTTTCCGCGCATCGTCGCGCGTACGCCGCCGCGTCCGCGTGGACGACGCGAAACGTGGACGCGCTCTGCGCGCGGGTCCACTCGTCGTCGTCCTCGCCGCTGCCGTCCTCACCAGCGACCTCGAAGTTTAACCCCAAGACGTCCTTCGCGGCGGCGACGACGTCCTCGTCCACCTCCACCGCGATCACGCGCGCTCGACCTGACGACGCTCTCTTCGCGAACGCCGCGAGCGTCCCCGCGCCCAAGCCGACGCACAGAACGCTACAACACTCGTCGTCGTCCGCGTCTACTTCGAGGCGGGTCAACCTGTCGCCGATGACCGCGACCGCCGCGGTCGCCATCGCGCGGACGTACTCGAACCCGATCACGGTCGGATCGTGGACAAAGTTTTCGTCTTTATCCTCGGCGTCGCAGTACGCCAAGCCCTGCTCGACGCCGTCCAAGTACAACGCGCGCCACGGGCCGTGCTGCTTCACGGTCACGACGCCGACGCCGGCGGCGTCGCGCGTCGACGCGAACACCGTCTTCGGCGGCGTGTGCGCGAGGTGGTAGTAATACCCCGCCTCCGTGCGAGGGTCGACGCGCCAGCCCCCGACGTAATCCGGCGGCTGCGTCACCTCCGCGCCCGCGGGAAGGTCTCGCTCCGCGACGAGCGCGAAACACGCGCCGAAGGTTGGGTGCTCGAACGGCTCCCTCCGGCAGCTCCACCGCTCGCGAACGACGACGCGAGCGCGGAAGCCTCGCGTCTCGAACCCCGGGATTCGCTTGTCGTTCTCGCGCAGAAACAAGCCGCGGACCGGCTCGCCCCTCTCGGGGTCCCGCCCGACCGCCGCGGTCGTTCGCTTCTCCGGGTCGTCGCGCAGGAACAGAAGCTTCTCGCCGTCGATTCGGCCGTTCGGACGCCACCGCTCGCGCTCGCGCGGCTCCGCGTATTCGCGCGCGCGATCGCGCCCGTCGGGGTCGACGACGAAGCCGACGATCTCGTTCTCGACGACGTCGCCCGTCGTCCACGCGCCGTCGTCGTCCACGCGCATGATCCCGCGGTCGGGGTCGTAACGACGTACGCCGGAGCGTTTTTCTTCTTCTTCTTCATCACGGTCTTCATCACGGCGTGTTTCACGACTCCTCGACAGACCCGCGACGCCGTACACCTCGGGCCAGACGTACTCGAAGACGTCTCCGATCGCGCCGCCGGGCGCGTCGCCCTCGCGCCACGTCCCGCGGAGCACGCCGCCGTCCGCTCTCCACTCGACCCCGTCGCCGTGTCGGACGCCGCCCTCGTACGCGCCTCGGAACCGCACCGCGCCGCCGGGGTGGTACTCCGTGACCTCGCCGCCGTCGAGAAGGACGCCGCGGGCGTACCGTCCCTCGAGCCAGGAGCCGTCGACGTCGTGGTACGTCGCGCGTCCTTCCACGGCGTCGTCTCTGAACGTGCCCTTTATGTACGCGCGCGATCGCGGGAAGAGAAGGCGGTCGTCCCCGTCCCCGTCGTCGTCGTCGTCGTCGTCCGAGTCCGGGGGAAAGTGCAGCGTCCCTCTCCCGTGCTTCGCGCCGTGCTCGAACCGGCCTTGGTACCAGGCGCCGTCCTCGTCGAGGCGCAGCCGCCCGCGCCCGTGCGGCTTTCCGTCGGCGTCGACGGGTCCTTCGTACCAGTTCGGCACGCGCCACGGCGACGCCGGCGGGTCCGACGCCGAGCCGGACGCCGACGACGTCGAGTCGCTCGCGGCATCGTCGTCGGCATCGTCGTCGTCGTCGCGACCGCGCTTCGCGCGCGGCGGCGCGGACGCCATGCGCGCCGCGACGCGGAGTGATGAGAGATCGGAATCTAACATCCCGATTGACACGCGCCACTCGCGCTACGGTCGGTCAACCACCTCGGTCAACCGCGGCTCGCGGCGATTTTCAACGCCTTCGCCTCGCCGAGCTTCGACCTCGCCCCCCCCTCACTCGTGCAGCGCGCACGCGCGAACGCGAAGGGCACCGGCGAGGTCGAGCCGCGTCCCTGACCTCCCCCGCGGCGGTATCGCGCCGGGGTGCGCGCGCGCACCCCGCGCGAGCGCGTTTCGGCGAGGGATAAAACCGACGCCGCGGAAATCCCATCCGAGCTTCGCCCATCCTAACGGTTCGATTGCTCGAGCGACGCGATGGGACGAGGCGGCGCGGGCGCGCGCAAGGTCCGGCCGGAGGGCCAGCCCATGAGGGCGGTCGTGCAGCTCTTGACGACCGGGCAGGGCAAAGGCGCGTCTCGAAGATCGTCCCGAACCCCCGACCCCCCCGCGGCGAGCGGTCAACCCCCCCGCGTCGTCGAACGCCCCGCGGTTCCGATGATTAATCTACATCTCATCGTCGTCTTCGACCTTCTCGCGCCTTCGCCAGCCGCCCCCGTCCACCGCCTCATCATCGATACGATACCTCGTCCCCGTCTCCGTCTTGTCGTCCGTCTCGTCGACCAGGCTCGCGACGCGACGTCAGCGTCGCGTCCCGCCACGTCTCGCTCATCCGCCCCGGCGCGTCCGAGGCTGCGAGCGACGACACGTACGAGGTGGACGATTGCTTCGGAAGCGAGCTCGGCACCGCGGAGACGTACAAGCGCGTGCTGCACCCGGTCGTGCGACAGGGCGTGGACGGGTTCAACGCCGCGCTCCTGACGATCGGATGCTCTGGGACCGGGAAGAGCACGCTGCTTCACGGCAGAACCGGCGGCGAGGGATGCGTGCGGCTGGCCATTAAAGGCGTGTTCGAGGTGCGTTCTATGCACTGGTCCCCATACGACCCCGTCCGCGTGGTGAACGCCGATCCTTAAGGACTTTGCCCGTCACATCTCTCCGCCCACCCCTCGCTTTCAATCCCCGCCCTCGACGCCTTTCAACTCCAACTGACGCCTTTGAACTCCACCCCGACTTCGCTTTGTATGGAACGGCCCCGAGGCGCTGCACAATAAAGCCGCGCAGGTGGGAGTGGCGTTGTCGCAACAGAAGCAGAGCGGCGGCGGCGGCGGCGCGATGGAGTTCGCCGTCGACGCGAGCTTCGTCGAGATCTACGAGGAGCGGTGCCGGGATCTGTTCACCGCGTCGAAGACGGGCGGCGTCCAGGATAAGGCGGCGTTCTTGGAGGTTGAAGAGTCGTCGGACGACGGATGGCACGTGGCCGGATTGTCGTTTCGATCCGCGCCCGACGCGTCGTCGCTGCAGACGGCGTACCAAAACGCGCTCGCGAACCGAAGCACGGGTCTCTCCGAGTTCGGGCACAGCAAAGCGGACCGAAGCGCGTGCATCCTGACGCTACGTATATCGCAGTACATCCCCGCGATTCGAGGCGGCGCCACGGCGGCGGATCGCGATAAGATGACTCCGGCGCAACACCTCGTGAGCACGATCACGATCGCGGATAACCCGGGCGCGGAGCCGCTCGCGATGGACCCCGCGGTGCTGCGGTTGAGAGAGGGCGCGCGTCTGAACCGCGCGGTGACGTCCCTCGCGGGCGTGATTCGCGCGCTCGCGACGAATCGACGCGATTTCGCCGGGCACGGCGACTCAGTGTTGACCAAGGTGCTCGCGGAGCCGCTCGGGGGGAACTGCGCGACGACGATCTTGGGGACGTTACGTCTCGGGGAGTGGGAGCGGTCCGCCGCGGTGATGGATCTGATCGATCACGCGCGCAGGGCGCCGTGCTTCCCCGTCGTCGCGGACGACGCCGCGCGAGGACTCCAGCAGAGGCTGCGGTCGCGGCTGTTGCAGATCAACGACGCGAGAGAGACGTACCGGGAGCAGATACAGAGCACGGGCGCGGACGGGATCGACCCGCATAACGTCGGTCTGCAGATGGCGAAACTGCACGAGCTCGAGGAGCGTCTGATCGACGAGCGCGGGGACAAAGCGGAGCTCTTAGCGGAGAAGGAAGCCCTCTTGGAGCGTCTTCAGAGGCTGAACGGGATGGACAAGCAGTTTTTGGCGGAGAAAGAAGAGCTTCAGGCGGCGTTGATACGCTCGGAGGAAGACCGGCTCGAGATCGCGCGCGCGCTCGTGGAGGTGCAGCTCGAAGGCAACGAAGCCGCGCTCGAGGCGGAGAAGGTGCGCCACGAGCTCATCGAGCGCGTGCACGAGCTCGAAGCCAGGGCGATCGCGTCGGAGGTTCGCGTCAAGGGCGCGGAGCAAGCGCGCGGGGAAATCATGCAAAAAGCCGGGTCGCTCAACGTGGACAACGAACGTCTGAAAGAGAGCCTGGAACAGATGCGCATGGAGCTCGAGGCGGAGCTGTCTACGCTGCGAAGCGAGCACGCGGACGTCATGGGCGAGGTTGGGGGCCTGAAGGCTCGAAACGAAGATCTCGAACGCGACGCCGCGGACCTTCGCAAGCGGCTCACCACGGAAGTTCGAAGAGCCGAGGAAGCGGAGGAAGAGCGCGACGTTCTGCGCGTCAACGCGGAGAAGGACAGCACGATGCTGCATCGCAAGGTTGAAGCCGCGGAGAGAGCCGCGGAGGAGGCGATCGCGACCGCGGAGGCGACGAAGAAGAGGCTCGTCGCCGCCGCCGAGGCGGAGCGCGACGAAGCCGTCGCCGCGGTGAAATTCGGAAAGGATAAAGCCATCGCGCAGGCGGAGGAGGAGAGAGACGCGGAGATCGCCAAGGCGAAGAAGTTTAGGGACGACGCCGTGGAGGAGATTCGTCTGGAGAAGGAGGCAATGATCTCCGCGATGAAGAAGGAGCAAGCGGAGGCTATCGCGGACGCGAGGAAAGAACGCGACGAGACGACGGCGTATCTCGAGTCGGATCGCGACACGAAAGTCTCGAAAGCGCTCGCGGAGAAGGAGCGCGAGGTGTCGAAAGCGCTTCGGGAGAAAGAAGCCGCGGTCGCGGCGGCGGAGCACCGCATGCAAGAGGCGATCGACGAGGCGAACGAGCGCGTGCAAAAGGCGATGGACTCCGAGAGAGACGCGCGGTCGAAAATCGGAGACGTGAAGAAGGCGCTCGAGGCGTCCGAGTCGAACGAACGCCGCGCGCGCGGCGAGGCGGACCGCGCGCTGTCCGAGATTTCCATCCTGAAAGAACGCCTCGAGACGTCGCGCGCGCAGTACACGGAGCGCCTCAAGGAGTACATCCTTCAAGTCGGCGACTTGGAACGAGGCGCGCAGGTGCTCGGCGCGGGGGGCGGGCAGACGAGCGATCACGTGTTACGCCCGAGCCACCTCTACGAAGCCGCGCAAGCGCTCGCGGTCGACTTGCACAAGGCGTCGTCCGAGCAAGTCGCGGACTACAGAAGGCACACGGAGGAGCTCCAGGCGAAGCTCACGAAAGCGCAGCGCGATTCGAGGGCGTTGCACGCGGGATACCGAGCGCTGCGGCATCGCTTCGAGGACCTCTCCCCCGTGGACGTCGGCGAGGGCGTCGTCGAGATGCAGCACGTCCCGCACGAGGACCAGTTGTGCATGGACGGCGTCCCGCCGACGCCCGCGGAGGCGCAGGACATCGACGCGCGCGGCCTCGCGGCGAAGCTCGCGGATTTGAGGGAGGAAAACGCGCGGCTGAACCAGGCTGTGCGCCTCGCCGCGCTCGACGGCCGCGGCCCGCTCGCGCCGAGCGTGAAGAAGGCGGCGCACGACACGGACGCGGGGAACGACATCTTGTTCTTCGACGCGGACGCGACCAAGCCGGACAAGACGAGAGGAAGAGTAGATTCCTTCAACGACCGCGGCGGAGGGAACAGCGCGGACGGTCGGCATCACGTCCCGTTGGACAACGAAAACGCGCGCCTCCGCGCGGAGAATCACAAGCTCTCGCAGATGCTCGACGGATTGAAACAAAAGCGACCGGGCACGGGCGAGGAGGAGCTACGACGCGAGAACGCGAAGCTCAAGGTGCAGCTCACGACGATGGGCAACATGGACAAATCGCGCGCGCAGCTCGCGCAGGAGATTGGCGATCTGAAGGACCAGCTCGCGCAACTGGAGGCGGCGCAAGCGCGCGGGGGGAACAACCGAACGAACTGGCAAGAGCAGAGAAACGCCATCAAGGAGTTCACGGATAAAGTTCAGGCGGACCTCGAACGCGAGAACCGCCAGCTCGCGACGAGAGCGGCGATGGCGGAGGAGCAGATCAAAGAGATCAACGCGTACATGGCGCAGAGTACTCTGGCGTATCAAAAGGAAATCATGCGGCTGCGGAGCATCATCCAGGCGACGGCGCCGGAGCGGTTGAGGACGCCGCTGGGCGGGGCGTTGAAGCCGGGGCAACACGTCGGCGGCGGCGAAGGGTTCGGCGGCGGCGGCGGCGGCGGCGGCGGCGGCGGGTTGGGACCGAAGCCGCCGAGCCAGGCGCCGAGCCAGAGCACGAGCAGACGGTCGTCGCCGATGACGGATGCCAACGGAAGAGAGCGGTCCGCGTCGAGAAGGGACAAGTTCGGTCTTTGATATGTATAACTTATATAACTTAGTCCTATCATACCTTCTCAGCCGACTCGTGACTCTGCAGACTCTGCGCGGCGCCTTTCCGTTCGCCCTCGTCGCTCGACCGAGGCGGCGCGATCAAGGGTCCGGGTTGAACGAGAACTTTCTCCCCTTGTTCCCTCTCACGATCTCCGCCAAACCCGCGGGGATGTCCTTCTCCGTCAACGCCACGCTCCCGCCATGAATTTCAAAATTCGTCAGCCGCTTGCAGTTCACGAGCGAAGCCGGCAGCATCGTCAGCTTCGTGCCGCAGAAGATGAAGTCGTACAGCGACTCGCACTGACCGAGCGTCTCCGGTAACGTCGCGATCGGACAGTCGTACATACACAGATGCGACAGACGTTTAAGCTTACCGATCTCGTCCGGAAGCTCCTCGCACTCGCCGCGCTGGAGAGTAATCACGCTCAAGTTCTCGCACTCGCACAGACACGCCGGGAACTTTTTGAGACGCGTGTGCGGCTGAAGGTACTTCTCGAGTTTCTTCAGATTCGCGAACGACTCCGGGATGGAGTCGACCACGCTGGGTACACCGATCTCTCTCAGCGAGCGCATCTCTCCCATCCCAGCCGGGAGCGACGTGAGATCGTCGTTCCCGCTCATGTAAATGCCCGTGAGCTCGACGCACCCTCCGAGCTCGTCGGGGAGTTCGGTGAGTTTGTTACTGTCCAACTTCAGAACGCGCAGCTCGGTCAGGTTCCCGATAGCCGCGGGGAGCGTTTTGAGTTTGTTGGTCTGCACTCTGAGATCGCGAAGCTCGGCGAGGTCGCCGAGCTCGGCCGGGAGCTCCGTGAGCTTGTTGTTGTTCAGCTCGAGGATCCGCAGCGTGTCGAGTTTGAACACGACGTCCGGTATCTTCGTCAATCCGTTGGAGTCGTACTTCAAGTGCTCGAGCGACGACAGTCCGACGAACTCGTCCGGCAGCGTTTTTATCTTGTTATCCTGGATCTCAAGCTTTTTCAGCGTGTCGATCTTACCGAGCTCCGCGGGTAAGCTCGTGAGCTTGTTGTTTCCGAGGAACAACTCTCGAAGGCAATCGAGTCGCGAGATATTCGGAGAGATCGACGTGAGCTTATTCGCGGCGAGACGCAGCCGGTCCAGGTTTTCGAGGCCGAAGATGCTCTCGGGGACGACGGTGAACTTGTTCACTTCGAGGTCCAGCGTGGTGAGCGTCGCGACGGACGTCAGCGATTTCGGGAACGTCTCCTCGCTCACCTTGCAGTTTTTTATCGTGAACGTCTTCACCTGCGGGAGGTGCCCGAACTCCTCCGGGATCGCGGAGAGAGGCGGGTTATCGTAGACGTAGAAGTCGACGATTTTCTGGCACCGCGCGATCTCGGCCGGCAGTCTCTCGATCTTGTTCCCTTGCACGTAGAAGTCGACGATCTCGGTTAAAAAGCCAATCTCCGGAGGAAGCTCGAGGGCCAGCCCCATCGCGCCGAGGTCGAACTTCGTGACCCGATCGCCGTCCCACTTCAGTCCTTTCCAGTCGTTCTTCGGGTCGCCCCTCTCCGGCCACCTCGACTCGAGCTGCGGGTTCCTCGCTCGGACGAGCCGAACGACGGCTTCGTCCGAGATGAATTGCGGCATCGGCGGCAGCGGCGGCGGGGGGATGAACACCCACGTCGCCCCGGGCTGCATGACGGGGTAGAACGTCGGTTGCGGCTGCGGCGGCGGCGGCGGCTGCGGTTGATGCTGCACGACGTACATCTGCGCGGAGAAGGGAATCAAATCAGTCGGTCGAACAAATGTTGTTACGATCGTCGTCGCCTCCGCGATCGTGGTGGGATCGGAACGATGGACGACGACGCGAGTCGGACGGGAAGACGCCGCGAGGCGGGCGTCGACGGTACCTGCTGCTGTTGCGGCGGCGGCTCCGGTTTCGAAGCGACGCACCCTGCGCGACGAGATCCGGGGGGAGCGCGGTGAAGTCGTCAGTCGCGGGATCGCGGGAGCGTCCGACGCGAATTGGATCGTGGTTCGGACGGCGTGGCGTTGGGAATTACGACGCGCGGGACGACGCGAGCGGGCGGGCGTCGACGACGCGACGGTTGGAATCGATGAGGCGCGCGAGCGAACGCGCACCCATGACGAACGCGCGCTACTCTCTCGAGCTCTACGGCGACGATACGACGGCACGAGGCCGCGCGGTCTCGTGTGCGTCGGAATCGATCGTTTACTGTACACTAGTGTCACGAACACTCCGGATTTCGCGTTCGCAACCTGACAGACCTACCTGATAGAATCGCCGTGATCAGTTTTCAATTCTCTATGATACGTCTAGTTGTATATTTCGTTCGCGGGTGATGTCTACTCCACCCCCCTCGTCTCGTCTTCTACGAAACCTTCACCGCCTCGGCGACATCCTTCGCGATCTGCGCTTGCGCCTTTCCGAGGTGCTCTAAGATCGCGATCTGCGTCTTCTGCTGGAAGTCGTTATCGCTCAGCGTCATCTTCGCGAGCGACGTGCCGACGTCTGCGATCTCCTTCGCGAGCGCCTTCACCCTCGACTCGATCGCGTCCGCGCGCGCGGCGTGCGTCCCCACCCCCGCGACGCCGGACGTCCCGAACGCCTCGCGCATCTCCTCTCGAAACGCTTCGACGCCCTTCGCGATCGACGCCGCCGCGTCCTCGGCCAACGAAGCCGCGGCGTGGACGCTCGCCGCCGCGGATGCGTGCCGGTCCCCTCCTCCTCCGCCAGCCGCTCCGCCCGGGTAAAATCCAGCGATCGCGGCGCCTCTGCCGCCTTTGCCGCCGGCGTACATCGGGAGGCACTCGCCGGGTTCTGGCTTCCGCGTGGAGAATTTTAACCCGGGGAAAATCACGCCCTCGCCGCTGAGGTTGCTCACGGGCTGGCCCGTGAGCTTCGCGTCGAATTTTTGGTGCATCTTCCAAAGCGAGCTCCCTTGCCGGTGATGTAACACGTCGATCGCGCGAGCGACGTAATTCTCCGGGTCGAACTTGCGCATTTTCTTGCTGAACACCCCGGTGACCCTGCTCTCGATCGCGGACGCCTGGACCTCGATGCGCTCGCGCCGAGCTCGAAACAGACGCTGAATGAACTTCGCCGCGATGACGACCTCTTGAAACCTCTTGTAGCTCTTCTTCTCCCACGGACGCAGCCCCGCGCCGTCGACGCCGTACAACGTGCGGAGCTTCACGAGGAAAAACGCCGGGCGCTCGTCCATCGAGTCGTGGAACTCCGCGTCCACGCCGCGGTCCCTGAGCGCCCGGTACGCCTTCGTGTACGCCATGATCTCGTCGTTGAAGATTCGTTTCAAGGACAGAACTCTGAAGTGTTTATTCTGATCTGGGAAGTAATTCAGCGCCGTGACGAGGACGTCGCGGTCGAACGAGTACAGATCCACGAACGTCACGCTGTGCGCGCTGTACGCCACCTTGCCCTCTTTATACAGGCACTCGTCGCAAAACACGGACCCGGTGGTCATGATCTTCGACCGCGCGATCGCGACGCCCTTTCGGACCATGAACATCCGGTCGCAAAAGTCTCCGGGGACGATGATCTTTTCCTGCGGCGGATACGTCGTCTCTCTCACCTTGAGCGTCAGCGCGATGATGAGCCCCTCGGGGCATTTCTGGAAGAACGGCACTTTCGCGATCCACGTGTTCGTCTGCAGAGTGATCTCTGCGCGCAGTGCCGGGGACATAGCGTCCAACAGCTTCGACTGCTCCAGAACGCTGTCGCGCGAGAGCTTGTACTTGAAGTACTCGCGCATGCGAATCCGCAGCCCCGTCTTGATCTTCGCCTCCTCGAAGAACGAGTTCAGCGTGTTCATGAGCTCGTAGAACTTGCCCTTCTTTTCCCCTCTCAGACGAATCGCGTTTCCGACCGCGCCGATGATGTATCCGTATATAAACGCCCCCAGCAACATCGCGACGATGACGAAGACCCTCTCCGTCGTCGTGCTCGGGACGATGTCGCCGTACCCGATCGTCGTCATCGTCATCGCCGCCCAGTAAAACGCGGCGACGTACAGGTCTCCGTACGTCACGATGCCGCTCGGGTCTTCCCCCCGCGCCAACTTGCCGGAGACGAGGTACTTCCGGAACGTCGTGTAATGCAGCCACGACGTCTCGCTGTCTTCGATGTCCGCCACCATGCCGAACGCGCAGCCCATCCAGTGCGACGACATGCACGCGAGCAGCGCGAATTTGAACATGTCCAGCGCGGTGTAGTCGATGTTGTAGTGCACCTCCATGCGCGCGAACACTCGGCCGCTTCGCAACATTCTGAGCAATTTCATGAGCCTGAGCAGACGCAGGACGCGAAACACCTTCAGACTCCCCAGCGAGCTGTTGTCCGTCAGCAGCGATATCAAGTCGTACGGCATCACGGAGACGACGTCTACGGTGAACCAACCTCTGAGGTAGTGGCGCGCGATGGTCGGCTGGTGGAAGATCAGCTGCCCGTTGACCGGATCCGGGATGGCGACGTGAAAGTTTAAGACGATGTCGGCGAGGAAGTTCAAGTCCACGACGCGGTTGATGAAGAACAGCGCGTTGATTTTGGTCGTCATGAACGCCACCTCCACGGGCGTTACCAGCGCGGTGAAGACGAGCAGGAATATCATCATGAAGTCCCACTTTCGCATGAACCACCCGCGCGGGGAGATGACGCGTTTCGAGTGCGGCAGGAACAGCTTCGCCATCCTCGCCGCGACCGCCAACTCGCTCACCATCGCGAAGTCGACGCGGTTGTGCTCCGGCTTTCGACGCTCGTCGCGCCGCGCCTTGGCGTCTCTCCCCTGATCCACGCGTTCCGCGTCGTTGAGGTCGCGGACGACGTCTTCGTTCGCGTGGTATTTCGACGCGCGCTCGCGATCCGTCAGCCTCCGCGCGTCGCCGCGACCCGCGTCTTGGATCCAGTTGTCGCTGTCGTACCCGACGCTGCTCTCGGTATCGTCGTCGCGGTCGTTCGCGCGCTCGATCTCGCTGAACCCGCCTCTGCTTCGAAGAGGCGGCTGCCGATTCTCCCCGAACCTCGGCATCTCTGTTGTAGTTGGCGACGCGGGCGATTCAGATTATTCGCGGTCTTCTCCCTGCTCTAATGCGCGCGTCGACGTCGACGTTCACGGAATCAGCACATTCGCGCGCGTCGCGCGAGGCTCCGACGGCGTCGCGTGAGCGAGCGCACGCGCGTCGCGCGTGGAGAAGATGACGCCGTGCTCCTCCGCGCGCGTGTTTGTGCGCGCCGCCCTGTCTACATCTCCGGTGTCAAATGCACCGCGTCGCAAACGGCCAAAATCCAGAGATCCTCTCCAGCGCGAGCTCGGTCGAGTCAGCACTCGTCCTCCGCGCGCGTCCGTCGCCGTCATGACGACGCCGACACCCCCCGCGCGCGTCTGTCGCGCGCGCGTCGTCGTCAATACCACGACGACGCCGTCCACGGCGTCGCGCGCGTCGCGGCCGTCGCGAATGACGCCCGCGCGCGTCGCTCCCGCGCCGTTCGGAACCCTCCACGTCGGAGGCCGCGAGAGCGTCGTCGTCGTCCCGATCCCGCGACGTCTCCGCGACGAGAAGGGCGTCGCCGCGCGGTCCTCCCCGGTCGACCTCGACCGCGGCGACTCGAGCGACGGCGCGGGCGCGGGGAACGACAACCCGGACGCCCGGTGCCCCGTGTGCAAGGGCACGGGGTGGAAGCCGTGCGGGCAGTGCGACGGCACGGGCGTGAACCAGGAGGACCTGTACGGCGGCAAGCCGGGGATGCGAAAGGGCGAGCGCTGTTGGCTCTGCGAAGGCAAGAAGCGGACGATGTGCGGCAACTGCGTGGACCTCACGGACGCGTTCTAGCGTGCTTATCAGTCAGTAGTACTAATCGCTATCGCGGCATCGCAGCGGCGTCCTCTGACATACGGCGCGCGCGCGTCCCTAACCTTACGACGTCAGGTCGTCGGCTCGAGCGCGACGACGGTGTGCCACCACCCGCACGACACCTTCACCGGTCGCCACTTCGCGTCGTCCGAATCCCCCGCGCCTCCCCGCGTCGGCTTCTTCTTCGTCGTCGCCGCCCCCGCCGGCGTCGACGTCGACGTCGGCGGCACCCTGAGCAGCTCCTCCCGCGTCGTCGCCGACGCCGACGCCGACGCCGCCTCCGCGCCCTCGCCCGCGCCCGCGCGATGGAGGTTCACCTTCAGCTTCGCCTCCCTCGCCTCCCGCTCCGCCTTCTCCCGCGCGTCCTTCTTCGCTCGGTACGCCTCCCTCCTCGCGACCGCGGCGGCGCGGACCAACCGCGCGTCCGGCACCCCCGTCTGCGCGTTCTCCTCCATGACGAGCTGGAGCAGCTTGTCCGTCTCGTCCGCCGCGGGCTCGCTGAGGGTCGACGGTCCGCACGAGCGATGATATCGGGGTGGAGTTGAAAGGCGTCGGTCGGAGTTGAAAGGCGTCGAGGTGTGTCGGGATTGAAACCGAGGGACCCTGGGCGGAGAGAATCGCCGGCGAAAGTCCTTAAGGATCGGCGTTCACCACGCGAACGCGGTCGTACGGGGACCAGTGTGAACCAGGACGCGCCTGATCTTCACCGGGTACGGAACGTCCAGGTGATCCCTCGTGCCGCACTGCCCGTGCGCGTTCCATCCCCACGCGTAGACGGCGCGACGCGACGTGCGCTCGTCCTCGACGACGACCGCGGTGTGTCGCGACCCGCACGACAGCGATATCACCGCGGGGGACGTCGACGGAGGGCGCTTGCGCTTCTTATCCGCGCGGTACCGAGGCGTGAGGAGGAGCTCGTTCCGGGGAGTAAACTCGGGTCCGTAGTCGACGTCGTCGACGTCGTCGTCGTCGTCGGCCGCCGCCGGACGGATCTCGCCGACGTCCGGGTCGAGGTCGGCGTCGGGGTCGACACCCTCCTCGTCCGACTCTTCGTCATCGTCGTCGTCGTCGTCGTCGTCGTAAAACTCCACCAGCAGCGGCGCGCCGCACGTTCGCCCGACTTCGCACGTCGTCTGCACCTCGGCGTCTCGATCGTCTTTCTCCCCGTCCAAACCTCGCCACACCCCGAGCTGCCCGTCGCGGTTGGACCCGAACGCGTAGCACGCGCCGCCGTGCTCCGCGCTCGTCGCGACGACGCTGTGCTCCTTCCCCGCCGCCGCGAGCGCGCACGGGATCCCCATGAGCGACTCCACGTGCGTCGGGAGGTACCGGTTTTCCGCGTCGTCGTGCCCGAGCTGAGGGTCGAGGGTCGAGGGTCCGCGCGAAGCGACGAACGTCGGGGTGGGGGGAGTCGAAAGGCGTCAGAAGCGGAGTTGAAAGGCCTTCGTCGCGGTGTGTCGGGATTGAAACCGAGGGACCCTGGGCGGAGAGAGACGACACGACGGGAAAAGTCCTCGAGGATCTGATCGACGCGCGCCGCGCGAACGCGGTCGCGCGGGGACCGGCGTAGTGTACGGGACGCGCCTGCCCGTAGAGCCCCCAGCCGAACGTCCACACCACGCCGTCCGCGTCGAGCGCGATCGAGTGCCGCGCGCCCGCGGCGACGCGCGCGGCCGCGCGGCCGACGGTCCCGGGCGGCGGCGGCGGCGGCGGCGTCTCCCCCGGCGCGAGGCGCGGGCGGATGACGAGAGAAATCTCCGCGGGCGCGTCGGACGACTTCGGGTGCGCGCGAACGCCCTCCTTATCCTCGATCGCGTTCGTCCCCGTCGCGCCGAGACCGAGCTGCCCGTCCGCGTTATCGCCCCACCCGAACATCCTCCCCTCGGTCGTCACCGCGAGAGTGTGCCGCTCGCCGCACGCGAGCGACGTCACCTTGCGCGGCATCGGCCACGGCGGATCCGCTGGCGCTTGGCCTTTCCCGTTCCACCCGACGCATTTCGCGACAAACTCGGGCGCGACGGCGACGACGGCGTGCGCCCACCCTGCGGCGGCGACGCGCGGCACCGCCTGCGAGCGTATCACGGCGCTGGCGCCGCTCGCGGAGGATAACGCGGAAGCGGCGTCGGCGTCGAGGTCGTCGTTCGCGAGCAGGAGCTTCGGGACGCCGTCGTCGCGCCAGATGGCGTCGACGACGATCGGTTCATCGTTCATCGGATCCTCCGCCGCCTCCGCCTTCGGATCCTTCGCTTCGTCGCGCGGCTTCTCCCAGTACTCCTCGCGCTCGTCGAACCCGGGGAAGTAGTCCTGGTTGTCCCCCCACGCGTACAGATCCCCGCGCGCGTCCGTGGCCAACACGAAGCCGTACCCGCCGCCGTGGACGTCATCGATGGCGAGCGGGCCCGTCGTCGTGGCGCTCGCGACGTCGCAATCGCCTCGCAGCCGCTGCCACGCGCACTGCGTGAGCTCGTCGCTGCGCTCGTACCAGGACTCTTCTCCATCGCCGAGGAGGCCGCAGCGCGCGGGGATGTACCCGCACTGCAGCCATCGCAGTTCGCCGCCGCCGCGGGTTCTCTCAGCCGCCATCGCGCGAAGCGCGCGCGCGCGGCGCTGTCCGAGGAATCATGCTGTGAGTGACGAAACGCCGGTCGAGTCGGTCGGCGCGGCGCGGCGCGGCGGTCGTCGAGACAGGAAGTGTCCGACCGCCGATAATAAAAACCCGTCGCGTCGACCGTCGGTTCGATAATCACCGGTCGCGCACCGCACGCGCGCGATGGCGAGCATCCCGGAGACCGCGGCCGCGAGGAAGGCGCTCAAGGTGTCGGACATCCGCGCCATCTTGGACGCCGTCGGCGTCGATTCGTCCGGGACCAAGCCGGTGCTCCTGGGGAAACTCGAGGACGTGCGTCGAATAATTATAATTAATTCTTCCTCGCCGCGCGCGCGCGATCCGATCGAACCTCCCCGAAGAACGAATCCTCGCGGGCTCGCCGTCCGCTCTGTGCGACGCCTCGATCTGACCGTCCCGGTCCCGTTTCCCCTCTCACACGCAGCACGTCGCGAAGCAAACGTCCGAAGCCGCGCCCGCGGCGGACGCGGACGCGGCCGAGCCTCAGCCTCCCGCCGCGGACGCCGAGCCCCCCGCCGCGCCGTCCCCCGAACCCGCGCCAGCAGAGGCGATTTCGGAGGCGAATCCGCCGCCGCCCACGTCCGCGCGCGCGCGCGAGCCCGCGCCCGAGCCGGCGACGTGGGAGGTGGACCGAGGGAGCCCGGTCCCGCCGAGAATGGACGTCCCGCCGCCGGTGGACGTCCCGCCGCCGGTGGAGGTCCCGCCGCCGCCCGCGCCCGCGCCCCTGATGCCACCCGCGACGGGCGACGACGACGCGACGTGGGAAGAGATGGGCGAGTGCAAGATTATCGTCGCGAACCTCCCACCCGACGCCACGGACCTCTCCCTCGCGACGATGATCGCCCCCGCGGCGCCGGACGCGACCGCGGTGAAGGTCCTCCGAGCGGCGGACGGCACGTCTCGCCGCACGGCGACGGTCGTCTTCGCGTCAGAGCGCGCGGCGAGGCGCGCCGTGATCGCCGTCGACGCCGGCGCCGCGGGCGCCGGCGTCGCGGCGGAGCATCACCGAGAGGTGGCGTGGCCGAGCGACGAGGACGACTGCGACGTCGCGAAGACGACGATATACGTCGCGAACGTCCCGACGTCGATCCCCAACGAGGCCGTCGCGCAGGTTATGGGCACGTACGGCGGCGTCGCGAGGGTGTGGAGAAACGTCGAGCCCGCCGCCGTCGGCGCCGGGGGCGACAAGCCAATCGTCGGCGTGACGATGACGTCGAGAGACGCCGCGGAGACGTGCGCGGCGGCGCTGTCGGGGGTGTACAAGTTCGAGGAGTCGCAGCCGCACACGGTGCGCGTGACGTGGTGCGATCCCTCGGGCGAGCGCGCGCTCCCGGCCGCGGGCGGCGGCGGCGGCGTCGGGGAGAAGAGGAAGCGGGAAGTGGAGGACGGGGCCCAGGACGGAGGCGACGCCCTCTCGCGGCAGGCGCTGATGTGCGGGCTCCCGCCGACGGCGACGGAGTCTGACCTCGCGACGTACTTCGCGGCCGACGGCGACGACGCGCCGTGTAAGATCGTCTTCCTGGTGCCGCTTCGCGCGGCGTTTTTGACGTACGCGACCCCGGAGGCGGCAGCGAGGGCGGTCGCGACGCACAGCGGGACGCTGCGGCCGCCGGGGACGGCGGTGCCGGTGACGTTGCGACGAGCGTCGACGGACATCACGCGGCGGCCCAAGACGCGCGCGGGGGGCGGCGGCGACGGCGACGGCGGCGGGCTGGGCGGGCCTGGGCCGGGCGGGACGTGGCCGTCCGTCCCGAAGCCCGGGCCGCAGTACGGCGAGCCGTCGCCGAAGCTGTACATCGGGTCCATACCCGCGCAGTTCGAGGAGGCGCACGTGATGGCCATCTTCAGCACCGTGGGGGCGGTGAAGGAGTTGAAAATTTTACGGCAACACGACGGCCGGCACAAGGGCAGCGGGTTCGTGACGTACCACGACGTCGACGCCACGGAGCGCGCGATCCACTTCATCGACAGCAAGTACACGCTGCTCGCGCCCAACTACCCGGCGCAGAAGCCGCTGTACATGAAGTACGCGGCCGTGGGGGGACAGGGCGGCCCGCGCTCCGTGGGCGGCGCGGGCGCCCCGCGGCAGATGCCGCCGATGATGGGAATGGGAGCGATGCCGCAGCAGATGCATCCCGCGGCGTACGGGGCGTACCCTCCCCAGCCGCAGCACAACGTGGCGGCGTACGGGCAGCAGCCAGCCTACCAGGCCCAAGCGGCGGCGTACGGGCAGCAGCCCTACGCGCAGCAGCCGGCGCATAATGTGGCGGCGTACGGGCAGCAGCCCTACGCGCAGCCGGCGCATAACGTAGCTGCGTACGGGCAGCCCCCGACGCAGCAGCCGGGCGCGGCGGGCGCGGGCGTGGCGGCGGGGGGAGGGTACGCGCAGTACCCTGGGCCCCAGCAGTGACGACTGCGACGCGACGCGAGCGTTAGGGTGGTATGATATGTACACGTCGTAAACCTAACTCACGAGTAATCTATTCACGCGCGGCTGTCGCTCGTCTCCCCCCGCCCCCGCGTTGGGGGAACGACGTCGACGACGAAACTCGGTCAGTTTTCATTTTTTTTGGTTTTTCTCTCCGTCCCTCCGTCCCGTCGTCCATCGCGTCCTCCCTCGGTCGCTCAGTACGGCGCCGCGCCGCCGCGTCCGCCGCCGCCGCGTCCGCCGCCGCGTCCACCGCGCCCGCGCCCACGTCCTCTCCCGCGCCCCATGTACGGCATCGGCATCATCATCGGCATCATCATTCCGTACGGGTTCCAGCCGCGGCCGCCGCGGCCGCCGCGGCCGCCCCTGCCGGCTTTCATCCCGGGCACGTTCGTCCTCTTCGCGCTCACCTTGATCTTGCGCCCGTGCACTTCCGTGTCGTTGAGAAGCAGCGCGTTCGCGACGGCGTCCGCCTCGAGGAACTCGACGTACGCGAACCCTTTCGGGTTCTCGTACTTATCCGTCAGGATCGTCACTCTGTTCACCGTGCCGCAGGATTGAAAGTGCATCTGCAACTCTTCCGGCGTGCACGCGTAGTCGACGCCGCCGACGTGAATGGACCGCGAGTCCGCTTCTTCGCGGTTCGCGTTCGCTTCCGCGCCGCCGGGGATGGTGTTCATCTCCTCCTCGACCTTGGCCTGCATGTCGCGCAGTTTGTTCGCCTCGTCCTCCATCTCTTGGAGCCGGGCTTTCATCGCTTGGAGTTCCTGCGAAGAGAAGGAGAGAAGAGAAGGAGGAGGTTTCGTTTATCTTTTCTTTTTTTCTTCGCTCGCTGGCTGTTTAAAACACGCGTCGGCTCTTGGCTCTCGGGTCCTTGGCTTTTCACTTTTTTATTTGTGTTTTTTTGCCTTTCGGACCCTCGCCTTTCATTCGCCTTTTTCGCGCGTGTTTTTTCGCGAGTGGGCCGAGTTCGATTTGGTTTTTTTTCGGGCCTCTTTCTTTCGTTCGTTCGTTCTTTTCCTCTCGTGTGGGCGTTCGGTATTTTCCCGCCTCTTGTTAAGGGTCACGACGGTATTTCGTCGGCCTCTTCCGCGATAAGATGTGAGACGAGACGCGAAGGCGTCGATCGAAAAAAACCAGCCGTCGCCGGCGGCCGAAAAAACCAAACCTCGAGCGGAGCGGGGACGAGACGGGGCGGAGGACGGTAGGTCCCTCGCCTCCGACGCCGTCGTCGACGCGGTTTGTCGGTCGGTCGTGTCTCAGCTATCACATACCGCGTTGTCCTCGTCACCGGCGTCGTCGCCGTCGTCGTCGGGGAGCTGTGGGGTGACGGTCGCGGGGGCGGGGGAGGGAAACGGACGGACGATCAGACTCGGATCGATCGCGCCAGCCGCGCGGCGCGGGAGAGGAATCGAAATTAATTAATTCTCGCGCGACGGCCGGCGAACGACGACGTTCGCGCGGCCTGTTCCGCGCGCGATCGGGACCGTCGGCGCGCGCACCTCGCCGCCGTAGACCTGTGGGAAAGGACGGGAAGGATCGTCAGCGCGTCGGCGTCGTTTGGGGTGGATCGGGGACGACGCGGGGGAAAGGTTCGGCTGGAGAAAGATCTCGCCGCCCGCGCGGCTGGGGGATGGGTTGGGATTCTCGTAATTACGTCGTCACGGCGGGCGCGACGGCGGGCGGGACGCGGCGCACCTCGTCCGCGGGCTCCATCTCGACTTCCTCGGCTGGTTTCTTCTTGCGAGGGGGCATGCTGTTTTTGGGTAGGTAACGAACGGGGCGGTTCGTTCGCGTGCGGAAGCGCGCGCGATCTGGCGGCGTCGACGACCGAGTTCCCGCGGCTCGTGGCGCGAGAAATTTCGGCCGGGCTCGAACAGAACCTCGCGAAAAAAACGACAGCGACTGGAGAGAGACAGACGTCCCGAGCGACGCTGGCGTCATTACGTCTCTCCGCGCGTGATTCACGTCGCGCTCCCAGGACCGCGCGGCCGTCCTCGTGACGCGAACACGCGTCACGATATCACCTCCGCGTCCACCCGTCCCGGGTTCGTCGCGCGTCCATCAGTGGATCGGCATCAAACACGCGGGCGTCGATTCGTCTCCCCAGCGGTATCCGACGTCGGCGCGCGCTCCGGAAGTCGCCGCGCGCGACCCCGGCGCGCCGTCCGCGAGAGCGCCGAGGATGACACGAGACGAAATGGAGGCGACGATCAGATGCTTTGTCGCAGACCACGCGGACCCCCGCCGATCCAGCGACTTCACCCCGCCCGCGGTCGTCGAAGCGGCGGAGATCCGCGTAAAACTCGAGAGCGATTACCACAGCGAACACGACTACGCCGGCGACGTCAGCGAGGTAGCCGGCACTGAAGCCGGCGGCGGGGAAGACTGGGAAGTGGACTCGGATTCTAGTAGAGAATGGAATCGCGTCCCTGGAGCGAAGCGCAGAGCCGACGCCGACGCGGAGGACGCGGACCTCGCGCCGAGCGCGAAGAAACATGCGGTGGCGAACGGTGAAAGAGTCGAAGTGGAAAGCGACGAAAGCGATGAAAGCGACTACGGGCCACTTAATGAAGCAGGCGCGTTCGATGACGTCCCTTGCCTCGTTTGTGGACAGAAGGAAAGGGACGCGCGCCAGTTGCACGACGACTTCGTCTTGTGCGAGAACGTGGACAGTTGCAGGGGCGGCGGTCACTTAACGTGCTTGAAGCTGACGTATGTGCCCAAAGACGTTTGGTTTTGTTCTCAGTGCGAAGACGAGAGCGACGGCGAACGCGCCGAGGTAAAGCCGCGCGGTGGTCGGCGTTGGAACCCAAAGTCGAAGTACTTTGGCGTCAGTCAGTTGAAAGGCAGAAAGTGGAAAGCCACGCACAAAAATCAATTCTTGGGAACCTTCGACACCGAGGTGGAAGCCGCGCGGGCGTATCGAGACAGGGTCGGTGTGCAAGATTTCGTGCTCCGCGACCCTAAGAAGCCTTTTAGCGACCCTAAGAAGCCGATGCGGAAGTTGGTCCTCAACGTCAAGGTCGAACGCACGGACGTCGTCGCTGAAAGGCGCGGTGATCTCGATGACGACCAGCGCGCTACCCGCACGCGTTTGCCGCGTCATCGGACCCCGAAATCGAAGGCGGAACTCGACGCGGGGCTCGAAGACGCGCTCCCCGCTTCCGGAACGCCCGGCGATACTCCCGCGGCGGCGGGCGACAAGATGTCGATCGAGACCGGTCTCGAAACGCTCAAAGAGTGGCGCGAGCGCAAGCTCATCACCGAGAAGATGTACGACGACCGCGCGAACGAGTTGTTGTCCAAGTTCACGGCCAAATACTGAGTGAAGCGCGGAGGAGAGCGAACGCGGTAGCTTTCTTTTCTTTCGTTCGAGACGACGCCTCGCGCTCGCTACTTGTCCTCGACGTCGTCCACGTCCACGTCGATCGTCTCCACGTCCACGTCGATCACCGCGCTCGACGCGCTCGACGACCCTCCGTAAGACGACGCCCGGGACGACCCTCCCCCGTCCCCGCCGCCGCTGAGCACCTCGACGTCCCCCGCCGCGCCGCCGCCGAAATCGCCGCCGCCGCCGCCCGCCACCTTGATCAACCCGCCGTCGTCGAACCGCACGTCCACCTCCACCTCCATCCTCCCCCCGGCGCTCCCGTCGCTCACGCCCGTCGCGTTGCACGACGCGCTGCGCCCGTCGCCGCGCGCGCTCTGCGCGATGAACCCGATCTGCACGCTCTGCCTCGTGACGCCGTTGACGTTCATCGACGAGCTCATCTGCGACATCGGCGGCGTGAACGTCATGTCCCCGCCGAGGCGCTCGCGCGTCGCGGCGTCCATCCTGACCGCGCGCGTCGCGGCGTCGTACGCCTCCTGGCTCGCCTCCATGCTCTCCGCCATCTGGTTCTTCAGCGCGCCCGCGGCGTTGTTGATGACCCCGGCGGCGACCTTCCCGAGGAGCCCGTCCCCGAAGAGCTGCTTGCGGAGGTCGTCGTTGATGATGGAATTCTTGTCCGCCTCGCGCTTCGCGATCGCGCTCTTCTCCTTCGCCTTGGCGACCGCCTTGAACGGGTTGATCTTGCTCAGGAAGCCCTCGTCGTCGCCGCCGTCGGACGCCATCGCGCGGGGGCGCGCGACGGCGCGTCGCGGCGCGGACGTCGACGGTCGGCGGCGTCGGTATCCGAATCCCGACGTCTTATTCGACGACGACGACGACGAATCCGACGCGGACGTCGCGAACGCGGAGCGCTTCGACGCCATCGCGCGCGCGAGGGCGGCGCCGTGGAGCGCGGAAACCGACGACGCCATCGCGCGAGGATTTCCGACGTCGGACGCGCGCGCGGAAGCGAGAACCGCGCGGAGGGGGGGACGAGACGCGCGCGTCTCGGACTGCGACCCGCGCCCAGCGCGCGGCGATCGTCGTCAGCGCGCTCGTCGTCCGCCGTCTCTCGAGCTGCCGGTCAAAATGATCGCGTCATCAAATTCTTACGTGTTTGAACCGCCGCCAGCCCCGGGCGATCCGGCGCACAACTCCGCGCGCCATCGCGTAACGATCGACCGCGCGTCGCACGTCGACGACGCCGCGCGAACGCGCGAACGCTCCGATCGCGCGCGCCCTCGCGGATCGAGACCGCGCGACGCGAGCGAGCAGATCGCGAGCGCTGGTCGGCGCCAAAATTCATTCACTCACTCGCGCGTCACCCATCGACCGGACGGCCGCGGTCGCTGACGACTGAGGTGATCGACGAACGCCGCGCGAGGGACCACCGGGGGCGATGGCGAACGACGAGTGGGCCGCGGGCGCGGACGGGAGCGACGACGAAGACCTCCCGCCTCTCCCACCCGCCGCGGACTGGGCCGCGGAGGACGACGAGGACGACGACCTCCCGCCGATAACCGCGGACTGGGCTCGCGCGCCGACGCCGCCTCCGCTCGTCGCGTCCACGAACGCCGTCGCGTTCAAGCCTCGCGATCGATCGACGGCTGCGCCGGCGATGCACGCCGCGGCGTCGCCGTGGAGCCGCCGCGGCGACCGCGACGAAACCCGCGGCGCGGGACGGGACGGGGACTCGGGGGGCGCGCCCCGCGCGGCGCCGTCGCGCGCGCCGATCCATCGCGAGGATTCGAGACATTTTTTATCCACCGCCGTGGACTTCGACTCGCGCGACGGCGCCGGCTGGCGCGTCAAACCGGGCGCCGCGAAGAGAGAATCGCCGTCCCCCGGGACAGTCGCAGCGGCGCCGTCCGCAGCAGCGCCCGCGCCGGCCGCGGAGGTGCACTACCCCTCCCGGGACGAGCAACGCGCCGCGGCGGCGAAGAAGGAAGAGTTGGAAAGTTGGAAACTCGCGCGAGAGCCGCTGACGGCGTTCTTCAGCAAGGCGCCCAAGGGCGAGCCGTACCCGCCGACCGCGTGCCGCGAACTCCTGTCGTCGCTGTCGGAGACGCCTCTCGCGGAGGGGCGCTTGAACCCGCTCGCGAAGAGGGCGTTCGAGGTGGTGTCGCACGCGCCGAAGCCCGGGGCGACGCCGCGCGACGCCGCGGCGCTCGAGCAACTCGTGCGAGGCGTCGTGAACCCTCTGTACCACCTCACGACGTACGGCGTCCAGGCTGCCGACGGCGGCGTCGTCGCCGCGACGATCGCGGAGCAGATGCACAAGGCTGCGGTGAAGCTCGTGAACGCGGCGCTGGAGATTCTCGCCGCGGGGCAGGCGACGAGAGACGTCGTCGAGAGCGCCAAGGGCATCGTCGTCGTCCGCGAGCAAGTCGCGGCGCTGCTCGGCGGGAAAGGGCCGGGCGGGGGGAAGGGGGATAAAGACCTCGGCGCGCGCAAGGCCAAGGGGGCGGGATCGTCGTCCGGAGCCGGAGGGAGCTGGGGCGGGGATCGAGGCGATCGAGGCGCCGGCGGGTACCAACCCGCGGTGATGACCCGCGGCGGCGATCGCGGGGGAGGACCGACGCCGCCCCGCGACGCCGGCGCCGGAGCTGGCGCCGCCGCCGCCAAGTCGAATCCGTTCGGCGCCGCGCGGCCGGTGGAGGTGAAGTGGGACGAAAAAGAGAGCGAGTCGAGGCGCAGGAGCTTGGACGCGGCGCCCGGGAAGGTCACGCCGAACCCGAGGACGACGAAGGGTGGGGAGGGCGGAGGGACGTCGAGGCCGTCGCCGAGGACGACGTCGCCGCCGACGCGCGGCGACCGCCGGTCGTCCACCGGGTCGAGGCACGTCGGCGGCAACGAGGTCTACGACGCGGAGGACGGCGCTCACGGGAGCGGCGGACGGCGTGTCGTGCGCGTCAAGGTGGTCACCCCGAAAGTCGTGATTCATCGACCGTTCGAGAGCCCGGAGTCGACGGGCGGGAAGGGCGGGAGAGGCGCGAAAGGGTCGCCGCCCGCCGCGGAGCCTCGGTCTGGGGGTAAATCCTCCGTCGGCGCGAACGCGAACGCGAACGCGAACGCGAACGCGAACGCGAACGCGAACGCGAGCGGGAAGAAGAGCGGCGGCGGCGGTGGCGGCTCCGCGTCGAAGCACGAGTTGCCTCACCCGAAGCTCGGAGACGCGTCGTCCGCGAAGAGCGCGATTCCGCATCCGAAGACGTCGACGGACGCGGCGCACCCGCCGCCGAAACCGAAAGGCGGCGGCAAGGAGAAACCGCCCGGGGGTAACAAAACCAAGGACGACCACCTGGACTTGTTGGAGAGGGAGATAGAGAAGGCGACGATAAGCAAGAAAGGGAAAGGGAAAGCGAGCGCGGCGGGCGGCGCGAGCGGCGCGAAGCCGCACGAGCTGCCGCACCCGAAACCCGCGCCGCCGCCGCCGCCGGGCCCGCCGCCGGTGCCGCCCGGTCCGCCGCCGCCTCACCCCAACAAGGAGCTGCCACACCCGAAGCCGTCGACGACGTCGGCCCCACACGCGGGAATACCCGCGCCGAAAGTCGCGGGGCCGAAGCCGCCGCCGGGGAAGCCGCCGCCGCCGCCGCCCGCCGCGGCGTCGCCGTCGCCCGCGGCGCCGTCGCCGGCGCCGCCTCCGGCGCCGCGAAGCGGAGGCGTCAGCCGCCACAACAGCGGCGACGAGCTCGATCACATCTTGAACGAGGAGCTCGAGAAAGCTGAGGGCGGGGCGAAGCGTTCGGGGCGTCACCGAGGCAACCGCGCGAAGCCCGCGAAGTGAGCGAGGAAGGAAGGAAGACCGCGTCGATTCGATAACTCAAAATTAATTCAGTATACGTACACCGACGACCATTTCGGCGTACTGTATCTTCGACGTCACGCGCTCAACCCGACGAGCCGCTCGCTGTACGCCCACAGCGCCTTCCCCTTCTCGCCGTCCATCGCCTCCGCGCTCACGTCCCCGCGCTCGAACTTATGCCCCGTCTTCCCCTCGCCCGGGGCGATCCCGTTGTTGTAATAGACGTCGCCGACGCCTTCGAGCTCCGCGTCTGTCACCATTCGAACCAAGCAGTCGCCGCCGCCGTCCACCGTCTCCGCGACGTGGAAGATCTCGTTCGTCGCGAAGTCGAACACCTTCACGAACAGCGGGTTCTGCGCGCGGAACAGCCCCGTGCGCGTGATGAGCCCCGGCCCGAACGTGTTCACGGTGACGACGCTCCCGGCGTCTCTCAGTCGCCGTTGAAGCTCGCGCGCGAAGAGGACGTTGCACAGCTTCGAATCCTTGTACGCCTTGTCCGCGTCGTACGGCGACCCGTCGAGCATCTCGAACGCGGCGCCGTTCTCGGCCAACCCTCTGAGGTCGCCGAGGCCCGCGCCGAGGCCGACGTTCCCGCCCGGGGAGGCCGGGTCGTGGACCTCGCTCGCGGTGACGACGACGCGCGGCGTCGTGCCGTCGGATTGCGGCGACGCCGACGCCGCCGCCTCGAGATCCGGCAGCAGCAAGTTCGTCAGCAGGAAGTGCCCGAGGTGATTCACCCCCACGGTGATCTCGAACCCGTCCGCGGTGCGACGCACGGTGTTGTCGCCGCTGAACTCGACGCCGGCGTTCAGGACGAGCGCGTCGAGCGGCGCGGCGCGCCGCGACGCCGCGAACGCGCGGATCGAATCCAGCGACGCGAGGTCGCACTCCGCGGGCGTGAGCGACCCGGTCAGGACGACGCCGTTCGCCGCGGCGGTCGCCTCGATGGACGCCTTCGCGGCCTGCGCTTTCGCGAGCGTTCGGCACGCGAGCGTGACGTCGTACCCGCGCGCGGCGAGCTTCGCGGCGCCGTCGAGGCCGATGCCGCTGTTGCTTCCCGTGACGACGACGCTCTTGCGATCGCGCGTCGTCGTCGTCGTCGTCTCGGTCGTCGTCGGCGCCTCGTCCGCGATCGCGACCGGGGTCGTCGCGGCGAGCGCGGACGACGCGAGCGCGAGCGCGCCGCCGAGGACGACGTCGCGGCGCGACGACGCCGACGCCGGCGCGGACGCGGCGTCGTCCGTCTCGGCGCGCGCCGCGGAGACGGCGATCGCGGAACGACGGGCGGTGGCGATCGATCTGCCGGCGGGGGCGACGACGCGCGCGCGGAGGCCGCGCGCGGCGTTCGCGCGCGCGACGCGCGCGTGGAGGTGTTGCGACGTCATCGCGCTCGTCGTCATCGCGGCGGCGGTCGTCGTCGCGCGCGCGGAGCTGTGAGCCGCGCGCCTTAGGTGCGGATAACGAACAGAAAGAAGTCGCGCGCGCTCGCTCGCGTACAGGTTCTTTTCGCACTCTGCTGTGCTTGCGTGGTTAAAACTGAATTACGTTACCCCTACACCCCTCGCGGTCGTCTTGCTCGCCCCCATCCCTCCTCCCGTCTGTCGTTCTTCCCGCCTACTTACCCCCTCTCTCCCCCCTCGCTCGCCCCGGCCGATCCGATCGCGTCGGTCATCGCTTCTTCGTCGCCGCCGTCGTCGCGCGCGCTTCCCCCGCGTCGCCGGAAACGCCCGCGCCCGCGCTCGCCGCCGCCGCCCCGGTCCCGGTCCCGGTCCCGGCTCCGGCGGCGACGCCCGCGGAGACGCTCTTCCGCGTGGAATTCGGGACCGGCGGCGTCTAGAAGTACGCCCCTGGCCCGGGCGTGTCGAGCGGCTTCCGCGCGAAGAGCACGACGCCGTTCCGGTCCGCTTTCGCGACGCGCGCGTTCATCAAGTTGACGTCCTCTCTGGGCTTCAAGTTGCGCGACGGCGCCCACTTGTACGCCGGCGCCGTGTTGTATTTGCTCGTCCTCTGCGTCCCCAACGAGCTCGGCGCGGCGTCGTAGTTCGCCGCGGGCCCCGGGGAGTCTCTGTTGAGGTCCTCGCGCTCGAAACCGCCGCCGATGTACTTCCCTTTGTTCTGCTCGCGCGTCGTGCGAGACTTAAACGTCAACTCCGGCGCCGTGCCCTTCTCCGCGGACAGCTGACGTCCCAGCGAGCTGTAGTCTTTGTCGAAGCCGTCCATGCCGCTATCCCTATCGTTGAGTCGCCTTACCTGGTCGTACGCGGCGCCGGCTTGCGGCTCTCGAATGATTTTGTAGTGCTCGACGGGCCCGTACCGCCCCTCGCGCTTGCCAAAGTCCGTCTTGGTCCCGTGGTTCCCGAACTTCTCCCACGGCGCGTCGCGCTCGTACTGCCCCGGCCCCGGTCGGATCACCCTCTGACCGCCGCTGTTGACGCGTCGTCCGCCCTCGTAAAACTCCGCCTGCTCCACGGAGTCTTGGACGTGTCGATTCGGGTTGTCCGATCGCACGAAGAGCCGCGACGCCGCGACGCGATCGGTCCTCGAGAAGACCGTCGCGGGCTCGTTCTTCTTGTGCCCGAGCGTCTGCTTCCCGAACGACGACTGCGGGTTCGAGATCCGCGGACCGAGCGTCCCTTTCACGACGGTCTCGTCCAGCTGCGCGGTACCGAGCGGAGGCAAATCGTATCGTTTCCACGTCTCCTTGCCACCGCCTCTGGGGGTGAACACGCCGCCTCCTGTCTCCGCGCCGGAGCGACCGTACGCCCGCGCGGGGGAGTCCGCGAGCCTCGGGAACTGGTCCGTCGTGTCCGTGCTCCGCTTCCACCGCGGCTTCTCCTTCGTCGTCGCCGTCGGGCGCTGACGCGACGGGCTCGCCATGTGCCGGTGCGTATCCGCCCAGTCCGAGAATGGGTTTTCTTCGATCGTGGGCTGGTAGCTGTAGCCCCAGTTCGCTTTGTTTCCCTTGCCCTTCGTCGTCGCTTGCGGGCGGGTTCGGTCCTTCGGCGACGGGGACACGCCCCAAGACGCCATCTTCGCAGATCGGAGTCGCGCGCGATCCGGCGCGGTCGTGTGCGGGCGCGCGATTCCACTGCGGGCGAACGTGTTTCCCCGATTGGAATCAGAGTTGCCGCCGCGGCCGGTTGGCGCGAAAAAAATCAGGTGATAAGCTTCGGCGAATTTTGGGCGAAAAATCTTTAAACCAATTGCCCATACACATACACGTACGAGTGTATGAGATCTTGAGGTCGGTCGCGCCGTTTCAAAAAAAATAACGTCCCGATACCAGCAGAGCGAAAAATCTGAGAGCGGGTGTTCAGGTGTGTTCGGGCGTCAGGCGTCATCAGTCTCGCCTCGACAGACACACACGATGGAGCCCCGCGCGTCGCCGTTCTACGACGGCGACGTCGCCGGCGCGATCGCGCTCGCGAGAGCGCACAACGTCCCCCTCCTCGTCGCGCTTCACGGCGGCGACGACGCGAGCGCGAGGCTGGACGAGACGTGGACGTCGGAGACGTCCGAGGTTTCGCGCGAGATTCGCGGCGAGACGCGCGCGGCGGGCGAAGACGGCGACGGCGACGGCGACCGCGAGGGGGTCCCTCCGCGCGCGCGATGGGTCGCGCTCCGCCTCGACGCGAACACGACGGACTACGCCAACTTCGTGAAACTGTTCCCGACGTCGTCGCTGCCCGCGGTCGTCGTGATCGACCCGAGCGCGGGGTCGACGCTCGCGCGTCTCGAGGGCGAGGCCGCGACGAGCGACGCGCCGGACGATCTGCTCGCGGCGTTGACGGCGTGTCGCGAAGCGCACGAGCGGCGGCGCTCGACCGCGGCGCTCGCGACCGCGCTCGCCGCCGCCGCGGCGGCGACTCCGGCTCCGCCTTCGCCTCCGGCGGTCGCGGCGGTCGCGGAGGTCGCGGAGGTCGCCGCGGCGCCGCCGCCGGCGCCTCCTCCTCCGCCTCCGCCGCCGCCGGTCGCGCCGCCGCCGCCGCCGCCGCCGCCGCCGCCGCCCTCCGCGGCCGCGTCCGCGTCGGTGTCCGAATCCGGCGTCCGCCAGCGCCGCGGCGCGGCGATCGGGAAGACGAAAGCGGAGATGCGCGAGCGAAAACGACCGACGCCGTCGTCGCCGCCGCCCGTGGGCAAGTCCAAGCGCGAGTTGCGCGAGACGCCCCCGCCAAAACGCGCGCCGTCGCCGCCGCCGCCGCCGCGACGGCCGATCGACGTCAGGTGCCAAGTCAAACTCCCGAACGGCGCGACGATCACCACGCCGGACCTCCCTCCCTCGGACGTCACGACGATCCGCGACGTGCGAAGAGCGATCGAGCCCGACGCCGCGAGCGCGGGGGTGACCGCGTTTGAGCTTTGGACGACGTGGCCGCGCGCGCGCGTGGACGAACGCGGCGGCGCCGACGCGAGGACGCTGGACGCCGCGGGGTTAGGACCTCGGCCGTCGCTGATGGTCGTCGGCGTGGACGACGCGAGGAGGAGGCGGCAGCGCGGCGAGGCCGCGCTGAGGCCGAGGCCGGCGGTTTCGGCGGGGGGTGGGGGTGGGGTGGGGAGGAGGGCGAACGCGGCGGCGGCGGGCGGCCCGCTCGCGATCGCGCTCGAGATTTTACGGCGGATCTGGGCGACGGTGTCGATGTTCTTGGGGTTGAACGAGGCGCCGCCGCTCCGTGGCGGGGAGCGCGCGGAGAGAGGAGATGACGCGGCGCGCGGCGGCGGCGGCGGCGAGCGACGCTGGTCGAGGAGCGAAGCCGTCGCGGCGTCGAACGCGGCGCGCGCGTTCGCGTTCGGCGACGGCGGCGCGTCGTCGCCGCCGCCCTCGGCGTCCGCGCCGCGCCGCGCGCCCGGCGGGGGCGCGGCCGGGGGCAACGTCCACACCCTCGGGTCTAGCCGCGAGCGCGACGAGCGACGACGCGACGGCGACGACGGACGGAACGCGTTTTGGAACGGGAACTCCACCGTCTGGGGCGGCGACGAGAGCCGCGGAGGAGGGAGCGACGACGGCGACGACGCGAGAGGCTGAGCGAACGAAAACGAACGAATGAATGAATGAATATCACAGCGGACGACTCCCTCGTCCATCACTCCCTCGCGATGTCCTTCGCGCTCGCCTGCGACGTCGGGTACACGAGCATGTCGCACACCTGCACCCGCCCCGGCCGGGTGAGCGCGTACACGATGTTATCCGCGATGTCCTCCGCCAGCAGCGGCCCGCCGTACTTCATGCCCTTATACACGCCCTCCGCCTTCGCCGCGTCGCCCTTGAACCGCACGGCGGAGAACTCGGTGTTCACGAACCCGGGCGCCACGGTCGTGATCTTGCACGGCGTGTCGTGGAGGTCCTTGCGACACGCGTACGTGAACGCGTTCACCGCCGCTTTGGTCGCGCAGTACACGCTCCCGCCGCCGTACCACTGTGCGTTCCATACAAAGCGATGTCGGGGTGGAGTTGAAAGGCGTCAGTTGGAGTTGAAAGACGTCGAGGGCGGGGATTGAAAGCGAGGGGTGGGCGGAGAGAGACGATGGCAAAAGTCCTTATGGATC
>MDSW01176464.1_pt1 | contig 33327 bp, 33 predicted proteins | sample 811171 | NCBI WGS metagenome assembly MDSW01 (sample SAMN05326641, study PRJNA326480) | marine metagenome | isolation source: seawater | place: Atlantic Ocean: North West | collected 2012 | reverse complement strand
GCAGCCCGCCCTCCGGGCCCATCACGGCGAGCGAACAGGTCGCGTCGAACCCGATCCCCGCGACATCGCGCGGGTCGGCTCCCGACGCGGCGAGGGCCCCTTTCACCGCATCGCAAACCGCCTGCCAGATCTGGGCGCTCGATTGCTCGACATGGCCATGATCGTCCTGCCACATCTCCAACGGGTGCTTGCCGACGCCGAGAAGCGTGCCCTCCCGATCGAAAATCCCGGCGCGCGCCGAACCGGTTCCGACATCGACACCGACGAATAACTTGCTCACGTTGATCCTCCCCAGACGCGCATCTTGCCCAATCCTTAACGACATCGGGCGGGGACTGCCAACCCGGGGGCGCGGCAGGCGATTCTCGCAACGCAGAGCAGCCGCGCCGCCGAAATCCCGGCTACCCGGGCCGAAAGACGTTCCGCTGCGAATAAAAACGCGGTCGCGCCCTTCAGCACCGCGACAGACCGCGCGTCCAGCCTGCCCTACGGAACGGGACGCAAATCTCGCGAACCAAACCAAAATTGGAACATTTTCCTTCCGCGTAATAGGAACAGCGACCCGCATAAGCTTGCCATCACGAAAATCCTGAACAATTTGGGACAAAATCCCTAACCAGCGAGGTTTTCCATGACCCGTCTCGCACGTATTTCCGCAGCCGTCGCAACCGGCGCTGCTCTTTTCGCCGCCAGCGCCGCGATGGCCAGCGATCTCGGCCCGCTCGTCACCCCGAGCGAGCTGAACGCCGAGATCGACACGCTCGATCCGGTGCTGCTCGACATCCGCACCGGCAGCTATGAAAAAGGCCATATCGACGGTGCCGTCTATGCGCCCTATTCGCTGTTCCGCGGCCCGGATAACAATCCCGGTCAGGTGCCGCCGATCGCGAAGCTGCAGGCGTCCTTCGAGCAGATCGGGCTCGAGCCCGACCGCCCCATCGTGATCATCGCGCAGGGCGATACGGATACCGACTTCGGCGCCGCCGCGCGCGTCTACTGGACGCTGAAAAGCACCGGTTTCACCGATCTGTCGATCCTGAACGGTGGCACGACCGCCTGGGCCAATGCGGGCCTGCCGATGTCGGACGTGACCGAGAACCTGATGCCCACCGATCTCGATCTGACGTGGAATGACCGCTGGACGGCGGAAACGCCCGCCGTGAGCGATGTCGTCAACGGCAAGGGCAAGGCTGTGCTCGTCGATGCGCGTCCGCCCGCCTTCTTCGAGGGCAAGAAAGCGCACTCCGCCGCTTCGCGTCCCGGCACCCTGCCCGGCGCAGAGAACCTGCCCTACACCAAGTTCTTCCGCTCGGGCGCGACGGTCATCGACGCGAAAACCGATGCGGCCGCTCTGAAAGAGCAGCTGGGCATCAAGGACGGCGAAGAAGTCGTGTCCTTCTGCAATACCGGGCACTGGGCGGCGACCGACTGGTTCGCCATGTCCGAGCTCGCAGGCATCGAGAACGTGAAGCTCTACCCCGGTTCGATGGTGGAATACTCCCAGACCGACGGTGAGATGGCGAACACGCCCGGCCTGTTGCAGAACCTTCTGAACCAGCTCACCGGAGGCTAAGAATGTCCACGGCCATTCTTGACAGAGACGCAGCGTCGGGCGGTATCGCCCGGCGCAGTGCTTTGATCGTCGCCGCGCTCGTGGCGATCGGTGCGCTCGCACTGTTCGGCGGCGCGCGCTACGGCTTCATGCTGGCGATCGGGCTGGGCTTCGGCATCGCGCTGGAAGGGCTGCGCTTCGGCTTTGCGGGCCCTTGGCGCGCGATGATCGTGCGGCGCGAACCGGCGGGCATCCTCGCGCAACTTCTGGCCATCGCGCTGGTGTCCATCGTCGCGATCCCGGCGATCTCGAGCCATCCGGGCGAGCTAACCGGCGCGCAGGCCCCGATCGGCTTCGCGATGGTCGGCGGCGCGTTTGTCTTCGGCGCGGCGATGCAGGTCGTGATGGGCTGCGGCTCGGGCACGCTTGTGAACGCAGGCTCGGGCAACCCGATCGGACTGCTCGCGCTTCCGTTCTTCGCCATCGGCAGCTTCTTCGGCGCCTATGGGCTGATCTGGTGGACCAATCTCGGCGCGCTGCCGATCCTGACCCTGCGCGGCACGAGCGGACTTGCTGTGACGCTGGTTCTTCTCGGGCTGGTCGCGGCCACGGTCTTCTTCCTCGGCAAGCGCGGATCGCGGAGCCTGCCGCGGCGCTATGTCATTGCGGCCCTCGTCCTCGCAGCGCTTGCCATCGCGAACCTCCTGGTCGCGGGGCAACCGTGGGGCGTGGTCTACGGGCTGGGTCTCTGGGTCGCCAAGGGCGTGAACGGAATGGGCGTCGACCTGACGCAATCGGCCTTCTACGCGGCCCCAGGCTCGATCACCCGCGTGCAGGAGAGCCTGCTGACCGACTACACCTCGCTCACCGATATCGGCCTGATCGCGGGCGCGTTCGGCGTGGCTGCATGGCGTCAGGGCGGGCTGTCGCAGAAATTGCCGAGCTATCCGGCCCGCGCCTGGGCCGCGACGATCATCGCAGGCTTCCTGCTGGGCTATTCGTCGCGACTGGCTTTCGGCTGCAACGTGGGTGCGTTCTTCTCGGGCATCTCGACCGGCAGCCTGCATGGCTGGGTCTGGTTCGCTGCAGCCTTCGCGGGCGCCTATCTGGGCATCTGGCTGCGCCCCCGCCTTGGACTGGAGGCACGCGCATGACCCGGAAAGCGACTGCCTTCACCGCCCTCGCGGGCCTGCTTCTCCTGATCGGCGCGGATCTATTGGGCGCGCCGCTCAATCCCTACCAAGCCCCACCGGCTTTTGCCTTCGGATCCGGTCAGGTCGCAAGCGGCGGGTTCTGCGGAGCCTTGCCGAACTGATCTCCCAAAATCCTTGCGATCTGGGACACCGGCCCGCTTCCCTCGGGCCGGTGTTCTCTTGCCCGGCCTTGGAACCTCGCGCGCGGACCGCTAGAGATCGCCAGACGCGCGGTCCGCGCGAAGGGAGCCCCATCATGACCAGACATCCGATGTTCGGGATTTTGCTCGCGCTGTTCGGCGCGCTGGCAATCTCGCCCGACACGCTGCTGATGCGCTGGTCCGAGATGAGCGGCGCGCAGATGGTGATGTGGCGCGGATTGCTGATGGGCGGCGCGATGTGGCTGACCTCCATCACCCTGCGCAGACGCCACCTGAAGCGCGACCTGCAGGCGCTCGCCAGCGGCGCGGGGTTGGTGCTGGTCGCCTGCCATTTCTCGAACATGACGCTGTTTGCTGTGGGGATCGCCGCCGCCCCGGTGTCGGTCGTGCTGTTCAGCGTCTCGACCGTGCCGGTCTTCGCGGCGCTGCTGTCCCGGCTGCTCCTGCGTGAGAACACCCACTGGTCGACATGGCTCGCCATCGCCGCCGTTCTCAGCGGGATCGGGCTGGCCGTCTTCGGTCCTGCCCCGGCGAGCGTGGGCGGCAATCCGGTCTACGGCGCGCTTGCGGGGCTTGGGGTCGCGTTGAGCCTGTCGACGACCTTCGTCACGATCCGGCGCAATCCGCATCTGCCTATCCTGCTGGCCGTCGGCTCCGGGGCCGGGCTGGCCGGACTTGCAGCACTGCTCTGGACAGGAGGCGCGGCCGTGTCGGGCGGTCAAATCTGGGCAATCGCGCTGGCGGGCGGTGTGGTGCTGCCGATTTCGTTCATGTCGCTATCGTTTGCCTCGCGCTACACCTCGGCCTCGAATGTCAGCCTGCTGATGCTGCTCGAGACGATCCTCGGGCCGATCTGGGTCTGGTGGGGAACGGGTGAGGCCCCGAGCCGCGCGATGCTGATCGGCGGGGCGATCGTGATCGGGAGCCTGGCGCTCTATCTCTGGCACGCCGGCCATCGGCAGAGCGTTCTCCGGCGCAGCCAATCCGCCGCGCCGGAGCATCTCTAGAAACGCTTACTTCCGGGCCGCCGACTTGGCGGCCGGTTTCGCGGACTTCGCGGATTTGGCGGCTTTCTCCGAATCCGAGGGCATCTCGATATTGATCTCGAGGCTCGAGATATCGTCGTTGCGCTCCATCCGGATATCGACGCCATCCTCTTCGATCTGCATGTATTTGCGGATCACCGCGAGGATGTCGCGTTGCAGATCGGGAAGGTAGTCGGCCTGCGCCGACCCGCTTCCGCGTTCATGCGCGAGCAGGATCTGCAGACGGTCCTTGGCCGTTTGCGCCGATTTCGCGCGGCGGGGTTTGAGCGAGAAACCGAACAGGCTCATGCGGACCGCCCGAAGAGACGACCGATGAAGCCGGGACGCTTCTCGCCCGGAATGCGCATCGGAATGTCCTCGCCCAGCAGGCGCGAGACCGCGTCGTCATAGGCGGCCGAGGCGCTGGACGGCTCGTCGAGCACGACCGGCATACCGGTGTTCGACGCGCGCAGAACGGCGGTGCTTTCGGGCACGATACCGATCAGCGGGACCGCCAGAAGCTCCAGCACGTCCTCGACCGTCATCATCTCGCCCTTGTCGATGCGCGACTGGTCGTGACGGGTCAGGAGCACCTGCGCCTTGACCGGCTCGCCATCGCTTTCGGCCCGGCGGGTCTTGGACGACAGAAGGCCCAGCACCCGGTCGCTGTCGCGCACAGAGGAGACTTCGGGGTTGGTCACGACGACCGCCTCATCGGCGAAGAACATCGCCAGCTGCGCACCACGCTCGATCCCGGCGGGGCTGTCGCAGATGATGTAATCGAATTCCTGACGCAGCTCGTCGAGCACCTTCTCGACGCCCTCTTGCGTCAGCGCATCCTTGTCGCGCGTCTGCGAGGTCGGCAGGATCGAGAGCGTCTCGACCCGCTTGTCCTTGATCAGCGCCTGCTTGAGCCGCGCATCGCCCTGAATGACGTTGATGAAGTCGAACACCACGCGGCGCTCGCAACCCATGATCATGTCGAGGTTGCGCAGGCCCACGTCGAAATCGATCACGACGGTTTTATGGCCGCGCTTGGCGAGACCGGCAGAGATTGCGGCGGCGGAAGTGGTCTTGCCCACGCCCCCCTTGCCCGAGGTGATCACGATCACCTTGCCGAGCGGCGAATCGTCCTTGAGTTGCGTCATTCGAACGCCTCCACACAGAGTTTGTCATCGTCGAGGAAAACCTGCACGGGCTTGCGACGAAGCTCCGCGGGGATGGTTTCGCTCGTTTTGTAAAGGCCCGCGATCGCGAGCAATTCGGCGTCGAGCTGGCGGCAGAAGATACGCGCGCTCTCATCGCCATGTGCGCCTGCCATCGCCCGTCCACGCAGCGTGCCGTAGACATGGATGTTGCCCGCCGCGACCAGTTCCGCTCCCGAGGCGACCGAGCCGACGACCGTGAGATCGCCATGTTCGGCCACGATCATCTGGCCCGAACGCACCGGCGTCTGCACGACCTTGTTGCGCGGGACCGGCGGGGCCGCCCGCTTCGCCGCGGGCTGCGGCTTTTGCGGTTTTTGCGGCTTCGGCTCGGGCATCGCGGTTTCGCGGCCCACCTTGATCGGGATAATTCCGTAACCTTTTACGGCGTTTAGCTGCGCCTCGGTGGCGTTTTGCGCCCCGAAGATCTGCAGATCGCGTGCGAAAAGGTTGTCGATCATGTCGCGCACGTCGGCCGGTTTCGAGAACTCCGGCACCTGCGCGAAGTCCAGCACCATCGGCGCTCCGGCCAACAGATGCGGCGTCTTCGCGAGCTGCGCATCGAGCGCGGCATAGAACACGTCATCAGGCGCGTCTGTCTCGAGCCGTAGCGCGATGGCGGTCAGGAACAGACCGCGGAACTGGAAAGGTTGAACCGAGACCGGCGCAGGCTTCTGCCCGGTCGGAGATAGGGTATCTGACACGAGGGTAGCTCGCTTCTGCTCAGGAGTCGGGGCGCATCGTGCACCCACGTTGTTTTTCTTTGTTGTGTCGGATCACGCACTGCAAACGCCAGCACAAAATCGCGATGGCCTCTCTACTCGGCTAAATCCTGCCGTCAACCGGAAGTAGACGAAGTTTTCGTGTTCAGGCGCAGAGGCGGACCCAGATCGCAGGTTGACCCAGCGTCGGCAGCGGTATCGCCGCGCCGGATCACTCGAGCATCGCCGTCGCGAGCTGGCTGTCGAGAAGCTCCTCGGGCAGCAGGATGTAGATATCTTCCGGCGGCGTCGTCAGAGAATAGATCATCACGCCGGGATCGACGCCCATGTCGATCAGATATTCCATCGTCCGCCCCTGCCCGCGCTGGATTTCCTCGACCGCGAAATAGGCGGGCATGTAGAGGTTCTCGTCGTAGTAATGCTGGTGCATCCCGACATAGCCGTCGGGCGAGACACGACGTTCCTGACCTGCCGCGAGGACATAGGGACAGGCCGACATGCAGGCCATGCCGGGCAGGATCACGGTGTTCTTCTCGGCCTCGCGCAGCACGCGGCCAATTGCCAGTGCCTCGGTGACTTCACCGCCCGGACTGCTGAGCGCGACTGTCGTCGGGGGTTCCTCGGTCGCGTCGCCTTCGGCAAAGCGCTCGAGATAGGTTTCCAGCCGATCCGCATCGCCCGGCGCGATGGCGCCGTTCAGCAGCAGCACCGAGCCGATGCCCTCGACCTCTTCGCGCTCGAAGGTCAGCCGGTCGGGATAGTTCGACGGCAGTTCGATCCCCGGCGGCAGCGCAGGCGCATCCCGGCGTGGCGTCGGACGTGCGGGATCGAAGCGGCGGCGCTGATCGCCCGGCGCGACCGGCTCGGTCATTTCCGGCACAGCGGAGGGCGGCTGCGGGCGATAGCGCCCCAGCCAGTCGCCCGCGATCATCACCACGGCGATGCCGACCTGCACCAGCAGGACGACGCGCAGCCATCGGCGCACGTCGAACCGGTCGAAGTTTGGCAGCGACAGGCGCATCGCTCAGCTCTCCGCAGGGCGCGGCGGCGGATCCGCGGGCGCAGGCGGGTCGACCTTCTCGGACACCCGCTTGAGCATCTCGGCATCGGCGCCCCCCATCGTCTGCTCGACATCGCGCATCGCGTTCAGCGCGGCTTTCAGATCGGCCAGCGTCAGCGTCTCCTCGATCGGCAGCCCGTCGCGGCCCGAACGGATCGCGGCCTGCGTCACCGCCAGCACGAAGACCAGCACGGCGGGCAGCAGGTCGATCGCAATCGCCCCGGCCCAGGAAGGCACGAAACTGCCCGCGTAACGGATCACGGCCTCGGCGCTGGTGATCGGGTTATAGGCGGTCTGGATCGGCGGATCGCGGGCCAGAACCTCATCGGCGGCGCGCTCGAGCGTGCGGCCCCGCTGATCAAGCGCCTCCAGCACGGAATCGATGGTCGAGCTTTGCGCATCGCGGACATTGGTCGTGCGCCCGTCCAGTTCCGGCAGCACGACCGACGCCGGCAGATCCTGCGCTGCCCGCGCCACCAGCGGCGCGACAGACAGCTGATCAAGCCGCGCGATCACGCCCGCCAGCCGCACGCTTTGCTCGGCAAATTCGACCGAGCGTTTCTCCACCGGGCCGGGCGCCACGATCAGCGCGCGCATCCGCCCGAGGATCTGGTTGCCGGTCTCGAAGGAGTCGTCGATCAGCGGCTGCTGCGCGCGGATCTGCTCTTCGAGATTGGCAAGCTCCTCGGTCTTCTGGGTCAGAACACGGAACACCGCACCCCGCCCTGCAGTGCCCGACAGCTGGCCCGATTGTTCCTGATCCGCCAGCGCCTCGAAGGCGGCACGCGCGCGTTCAACCTCGCGGCCCAGCGCCTGCGCCGAGAGCGCGATGTCATGGGCCTGCTCCAGCGCGGACTGGTAGTCGCGCACCGTGGTGTCCAGATGCTGCTCCACCGCCGCCGAGCCCGCCAGCGCCGCCGCATTGAGCCAGCTCGACATCGCGACGATGGCCAGAGAGCCGACGATGGTCGAGACCGTCAGCCCCAGAAACCCGCTCGCCGTGCGCATCGCGGGCAGAAGCCGCAGCATGTAGCTCCAGAAGACGAAAATCCCGACCGAAACGGCGATGGAATAGGCCAGCGCCGCGAAGAAGCTCATCGCGCCGTTATCCTCGAGGATCGAGGACACGCCGAGATAGGTGTAGATCCCCGAGGCGATCGCCAGCACGCCCAGCGCGGCCGGCGTGATCGTGTCGAGCCAGGCCAGATGGCCCTCCAACTCCTTCGCGGTGCGCAGACCCTTGGTCTCGGCCGCGCTCAGTCTCTTGGTGGGTTCGGTCATCTGGGGCTCGCCCTTCTCGAAATTGGGATCGGGAATTGATCACAATTGGGGCACGGCACGGTGAATTTTAAGGGTTTGGAAAGAATAGTTTACTTCAGCCTGCGCCTGCGCGCGCCCGCTTGCGGCGGTTTCGCGCGTGATCTGCACCCGAATTGGTGAGGCCACCCGGGGGACTCCGGGTGGCCTCGTCTTGACGAACCGGCCACAACCGGCGCCCCACTTACATCGCCGGCAGGATCGTCAAGTCACGGATGTCGCCGCCGGCCCCTTCGACCATGCCCTTGCCCATCGCCTCACCACTCTCGAGGTCGACGGTGTAGAGCATGTTCCCGGTGGCGAGCCACGCCGTGTTTTTCATGTCTTCGGTGGTCTGGATGTCGAACGCATAGCCCTCGCCCGGCATGTCGATGCCGAACTTGCCGATGGCGGCGAGCGTGCCGTCATTGGGCGAGGTCTGCTGGATCAGCGCGACGATGGTGGAATCCACGTCATACATCGCGGTGCTGTCGGGCATCCCGTAGCTGTTGGCGTAGGCGGCCGCCGCGATCGCCGGGGCCTCGCCTGCATGCATGTCCTTTTCCTCATAAGCGAGGCTGCCATCGACGGTCACTTCGCCGGTCTCGACATTGACGCGGTGATTGGTGGTGCCCGACATGAAGCGCAGCTTGTCGGCCTTCGGGTTGAAATCGACGATAACCGGCCCGTCCACGGGCAGCATCGTGTCCATCTGCGAGACTTTCGTCGCGGCACCGCTTTCCATGTCGATCGTGTAGAGCGCCTGATCGGCATCCACCGCGACCAACGTCTTGTTCGACGGGCGCAGATCGATCCCGTGCAGCTTCGCGGTGCCGGTGACATCCATCGTGCCGGTGACTTCGAGCGTCTCGGTATCGAACATCACGAGCGTCTTGTCGCCCACGAGGCCGATGGCCGAGGCCGCCAAGGCGCCGCTTGCGCCCATTGCGGTGACGAGAGCGGTCGAGAGGGTCAGTTTCAGCATGGTTATTCCTTTCGTTTCCCTGTTCGCGGCAAGCGCCTTTCGCGCCTTCCATGCCCCCTAGACCCGGCCAGATGCGGATCGGATGCAGGAAATCAAAATTTTTCTGCGAGGTCGTGCGCGCCCCCCCTGCGAGGCAAAGAAAACACCGGCCCCATGAGTGACGGGACCGGTGAGAAAGATCAGACGTAGGCGCCCGCCGAATAGGTCAGATCATAGCTGTGACTGTAGATCTCGAAGACGATGCCGAACGGGTCTTCGACATAGACCATGCGGTAGGGCTTGGAGCCGGGGAAGTATTCCCGGATCGGCATCCGCTGCCGCCCGCCAGCGTCGACGATGCGCTGGGTCAACCCTTCCACATCAGGGTCCTGCACGGCGAAATGAAAGGTGCCGTGGCGCTTGTGTTCCAGCTTGTCCTCTGGCGCGTAATTGCCGGGGAACTCGAAGATCTCGATACCGATGCCATCGGCGGTCGACAGATGCGCGATCCGCAGCGAGCCCCATCCGGGCCCGAACACATCGGTGCACATCACGCCAATGGCGCTGTCGTCCTCGACGGCCTCGGAGGGCTCCATCACGACGTAGAACCCGAGAACCTCGGAATAGAACGTCACGGCGGCCTCGAGGTCGGGAACCGACAGGCCGATATGGGAGAAGGTGCGCGGGGTGGTTGCCATCTCAAGGCTCCTTTCAGGTTGCGATGACAGCGATATGGATTGTCATACCCTTCATGTGAAATTATCATATTTCATTTGAACAATTACGATCCGTTATCCTTCATGCTGAACGCTACCTGGCTCGAAACCTTCACCGCGCTTTGCGAGGCCGGGCATTTCACCCGCGCCGCGGAGCGGTTGCACATGACCCAGCCGGGCGTGAGCCAGCACCTCAAGAAGCTGGAAGCTCAGGTCGGACAAAAGCTGATCACGTGGCAGGGCAAGAGCTTCACGCTGACCCCGGCGGGCGAGGCGGTTTTCGCGCTCGGCCTGTCGCGGCGGGCCGAAGAGAAACGCCTGCGCGACGCGATCGAGACCGATGATCGGGATGCGGGGCCGGTGCATATCGCCTGTTCAGGCAGTTTCGCGATGCTGCTCTACCCGATCCTGCTGGAATGGATGCAAAGCGCGCCGGATTTGAGCGTCCATCTGCAGGCCGCGCCACAGGCGGATATTCTGGCGGGACTGCTGGAGGGGCGGTTCGACCTTGGTGTGCTCGGCACGGACCCGGATCACGCGCGGCTCGAGGCGCAGCATATCGGGCGCGAGGAGCTGTGCCTCCTGCTGCCTGCCGGTGCCGCGCCGCCCGACGCCTTCGCCGATCTCGACGCGCACGGCTTCATCGCCCATCCCGACGGCTTCGCCTATGCCGACGACCTGCTGAAGCTGAACTTCCCCGAGGACTATCCCGGCGCCGACCGGCTGCGCCTGCGCGGTTCGGTCAACCAGATCGGCCAGATCCCCGCCCCGGTTGCCCGGGGGATCGGCTACACCCTCCTGCCGCGCAGTGGGGTCGAGGCCTTTGCAGACAAGGCGCAGCTCTCTGTCGTCCCTCTACCGAAGCGTCGCTGGCACGAACTGTGGCTGGCCTCCCGGCGCGGGCGCAGCGCCCCAGCGCGCGTGCTCCATACGCAAGAGATGATCGCCGAAGCCGCCCGGCAATTGCGTTGAGCGCCACGCTTTTCGACCGAAATCCAAGATTATTTTCATCCAATCGACTGTTTCGCGGGTCTAGAGCTTGGAAACAGGAGAAAATCGTGAAGAACTTGGTCCGGGAGAGACCGCCGCGCGGCAGGCGGAACATGGGAGCGTTTATGACGAAAGCGGAAAGCTGCCCCGTTGCGCAGGCGCTGCACGATTGCGCCGAGGGCGATGCGGGCGCGCTTGAGCGGCTGGTGGCGTTGGAAGGCGGGCGCATGCTGGGCGTGGCCAAGCGCATCCTGGGCCGCACCGATCTGGCCGAGGAAGCCTTGCAGGAGGCGCTGGTGCGCATCTGGCGCAAGGCCGGGCAATTCAGCGGCAATCCCGGCTCGGCCAAGGGCTGGGTCTACACCGTGCTGCGCAGCCGCTGCCTGAACATTCTGCGCGACGGCAAACGGCTGAGCCTGCTCTCGCCCGAGGAATTGGGGGCGTTGCAGGACGCGCGCGAGCAAAGCGTGCCCGAAGAGGGCTGGCAGATGCTCGCAGGCTCCAGCCGCCTGCGCGATTGCCTGGAGGCGCTCGACCCCGCCAGCCGCCATTCGATCCTGCTCGCCCATGTCGGCGGGTTCAGCCATGGCGAGATCGCCGCGCGCCAGTCGGTGCCGCTGGGGACGGCGAAAAGCTGGATCCGGCGCGGATTGGCCAGCCTGAGGGAGTGCCTGTCATGAGCCTGAACCGGACCGACCTCAACGCCATCGCAGACGATTACGTCATTGGCCTGCTCGGGGAAACCGAGGCCGAGTTGTTCGAGGAACTGCTGGCGCGCGACCCTGCGCTGGAGGCCCGCGTGGCGGCGCTGCGCGACGGGTTGCTCCCGCTCGACCTCTCGGCGCCCAAGGCCGACCTGCCGGATGATTTCATGGAGCGCCTGCGCGAACGCATCGCAGCGGAACCTGCGCGCGAAGACGCCGCCCCGCGGGGGGTGACGATCACGCCGGTCACGCCGCAAGCCGACAACCTGCCGCAAGCCCCGCGCACGAAGCGGCGCTGGTTGATCGCGGCGGGGATCATCGGCCTCGCGGTGGGGCTGGGCACCGGCACGTTGCGCCCGACGCCAGAGCCGCGCGTGGTCGCCGTTCTGATGAACGCATCGGGCGAGCCGCAGGCCGTGATCGAGGATTACGGCAATCGCGATGCCAAGATCCGCTTCGTGGCCGATGTGACGCTGCCCTCGGGCAAAACGATCCAAGCCTGGACTCTTCCTTCGCCGGAGACGGGCCCGGTGTCGCTCGGCACGCTCGACAGGGTGGCGCCTGCGGTACTGACCGGCCCTGAGCTGCCCGCTCCCGCACCGCAGCAGCTCTACGAGATCACGCTCGAACCCGCAGGCGGCTCGCCCACAGGGCGCCCGACCGGCCCGATCCTTGGCAAAGGCTTCGCCCATATCCAGAGCTGATCCGGCCCTGCCCGTGCGGGAGGGTCTCCCGCACGGGCTTGACCTTGCCTATATTCGGCTGAAATGAACAGGGCGCGGCGCACGCGCCCCATTCGCCCGACCCAGACAGGCCCGAGAGAGGACCCCCCTGATGAAATTTCGCTTCCCGATTGTCATCATCGACGAGGATTTTCGCTCCGAGAATACCTCCGGTCTCGGCATCCGGGCACTCGCGCAAGCCATCGAGGCCGACGGGTTCGAAGTGCTCGGCGTCACCAGCTACGGCGACCTGTCGCAATTCGCCCAACAGCAAAGCCGCGCCTCGGCCTTCGTGCTGGCGATCGACGACGAGGAATTCTCCTCCGGTCCCGAACTGGACCCGGCGGTCGAGAAGCTGCGCGCCTTCATCGAGGAAGTGCGCTGGAAAAACGCCGATGTGCCGATCTTCCTGCATGGCGAGACCAAGACCTCGCGCCACCTGCCCAACGATATCCTGCGCGAGCTGCACGGCTTCATCCACATGTTCGAGGATACGCCGGAATTCGTCGCCAAGCACATCATCCGCGAGGCGAAAAGCTATCTCGAAAGCATTCAGCCGCCCTTCTTCAAGCAGTTGCTCGACTATGCCGAAGACGGCTCCTACTCGTGGCACTGCCCAGGCCATTCCGGCGGCGTCGCCTTCCTGAAATCGCCGATCGGCCAGATGTATCACCAGTTCTACGGTGAAAACATGCTGCGCGCCGATGTCTGCAACGCGGTGGAGGAGCTGGGCCAGCTGCTCGATCATAACGGCGCGATCGGCGCCTCCGAGCGCAACGCCGCGCGGATCTTCAACTCCGATCACTGCTTCTTCGTGACCAACGGCACCTCGACCTCGAACAAGATGGTCTGGCACCACACGGTCGCGCCGGGCGACGTGGTCGTGGTCGACCGCAACTGCCACAAATCGATCCTGCACGCGATCATCATGACCGGCGCGATCCCGGTCTTCCTCAAGCCCACGCGCAACCACTGGGGCATCATTGGCCCGATCCAGCGCTCGGAATTCGAACCCGAGGCGATCCGTGCCAAGATGAAGGCAAACCCGCTACTGGCCGATTACGACACCGACAATGTCCAGCCCCGGATCATGACACTTACGCAGTCGACCTACGACGGCGTGCTCTACAATACCGAAGTGATCAAGTCGCTTCTCGACGGCTGGGTCGACAACCTGCATTTCGACGAGGCGTGGATCCCCCATGCCGCCTTCCACCCGTTCTACGGCCAGTATCACGCGATGGGCCGCAAGCGCGAGCGCACGACCAAGTCGATCACCTATGCGACGCAATCGGTGCACAAGCTGCTCGCCGGGATTTCGCAGGCGAGCCATGTGCTCGTGCAGGACAGCAAGGAAGAGAAGCTCGACCGGCATCTCTTCAACGAGAGCTACCTGATGCACACCTCGACCAGCCCGCAATATTCGATCATCGCAAGCTGCGACGTGGCGGCGGCGATGATGGAGCCTCCGGGCGGCACCGCGCTGGTGGAGGAAAGCATCGTCGAGGCGCTCGATTTCCGCCGCGCGATGGTAAAGGTCGAAGAGGAATACGGCCCCGAGGACTGGTGGTTCCAGGTCTGGGGCCCGACCGATTTCCGCGCCGATGGCGACGGGATGGCCGCGACCCGCGACTGGGTTCTCAAGAAGACCGATGCCGAGGGCGTCGAGACCACCGGCTCGGATAGCTGGCACGGCTTTGGCGACATGGCGCCGGGCTTCAACATGCTCGACCCGATCAAGGCCACGATCATCACCCCCGGACTCGATATCGAAGGGCGTTTCGACGACAGCGGCATCCCCGCCTCGATCGTGTCGAAATACCTCGCCGAGCATGGCGTCGTGGTCGAGAAGACCGGGCTTTACAGCTTCTTCATCCTGTTCACGATCGGCATCACCAAGGGCCGCTGGAACACGCTGCTGGCCGCGCTCCAGCAGTTCAAGGACCATTACGACAAGAACCAGCCGCTATGGCGCGTGATGCCGGAATTCTCGGCGAAATTCCCGCGCTACGAGCGCATGGGGCTGAAGGATCTCAGCCAGCACGTCCATTCGCTTTACGCGAAATACGACGTCGCGCGGCTCTCGACTGAGATCTACCTGACCGACCATCACCCCGAGATGACCCCGTCGGAGGCCTTCTCGCATATCGCGCGGCGCAAGACCGAGCGCGTCTCGATCGACGAGCTGGAGGGCCGGATCACGACGAGCCTCGTGACCCCCTACCCGCCGGGCATTCCGCTGCTGATCCCGGGCGAGGTCTTCAATGCGAAGATCGTGGATTACCTGCGCTTCAACCGCGAATTCGCCCGCGAATGCCCCGGCTTCGAGACCGATATCCACGGCCTCGTGACGGAGACCAGCGAGGACGGCAAGACGCATTACTTCGCGGATTGCGTGGCGCGCTAAGGCGGGCCCGATCAAGCCTCGAGGCTCAATATAAGGGCGCGGCTCGGTTTATTCCGACCGCGCCCTAACTCATTTCTCAGACGGATCGGTTTCGAGAGGAAAGCAGCATGAGCGACACGCCGAAGGGTACGATGATGGCCGTGGTCACGACCGGGACGGGCGGCTACGAGCGGCTCGACTACCGCGAGGTCGCGATGCCCGAACCGGAGCCCGGCGAGGTGCTGCTGCAGGTGCTCGCAGCAGGCATCAACAACACCGACATCAATACGCGGCTGGGCTGGTATTCTTCTGACGTCAAATCCGGCACGCAGGAGTCGCGCGAAGACGTCGAGCATGCCGATGGCGGCTGGAGCGGGGCCACGCCCTTCCCGCTGATCCAAGGCACCGATTGCTGCGGCCGAGTCGTCGCGGTGGGCGACGGTGGCGATGCGGCCTTGATCGGTGCGCGGGTTCTAGTCCGCTCCTGCATGCGCGAGAAAGATTTCTCCTCGATGGACACGGTCTGGCTCGGCTCCAATTTCGACGGGGCCTTCGCGCAATATGTGAAAGTGCCCGCGGGCGAAGTCTTCGCCATCGACAGCGACTGGAGCGACGCCGAACTCGCCACCCTGCCCTGCGCTTATGGCACCGCCGAGAACATGATCCACCGCGCAGGCGTCACCGCGGGCGAGCGCGTGCTGGTGCCCGGCGCCTCGGGCGGCGTGGGCTCGGCGTTGATCCAGCTACTCAAACGGCGCGGCGCGGAAGTCGTTGCCATCACCAGCGCCGCCAAGCGCGAGATGGTGCTGGAGATCGGCGCGGACCAAGTGCTCTGCCGCGAGGACGATCCCGTAGCGGCGATCGGCGAGAACAGCGTGGATGTGGTGATCGACAACGTCGCCGGGCCGGGTTTTGGGACGATGCTGAAACTGCTCCGACGCGGCGGGCGCTATGCCTCATCAGGCGCGATTGCCGGACCAGTCGTGGAGCTGGACATGCGCGACCTGTATCTCAAGGACATCACCCTGATCGGCTGCACCGCATGGGACGCGCCGGTCTTCGGCAACTTGATCTCATATGTCGAGAAAGACGAAATCCGGCCCCTGCTGGCCGCCACCTACCCGCTCGATCAGATCGCTGAGGCGCAAAAAGTGTTTCAGGAAAAACGCCACGCCGGGAAAATCGTTCTGATCCCGCCGTCCTGACGCGTTGGCGCCGGATATAAGGGTCGGAGCGCAAGCACCACGCGAATGGCGCTCCCGCTCCGCCCGGGCCGGTGCCTATTCGTCCTTCTGATCGTCGTCGTCAGGCTCCTCGACCCGCTCGATTTCCACCTTCACGCGGGTAGCCAATCCGGCGATCACGCCGAGGACGGCCAGCCAAGGCGCGGCGAGCACCACGACCCCGCTGACGACGAGGCTGAGGTTGAGGGGCGCCTCGACGAAGGGATCCCCACCGGCGGAGCTGATACGTAACTGGCGCACGCTCCCCTCCTGCGCCAATTCCTTGACGCGATCGACGAGTTGGTTGCCAGCGACCTCGATTTCTTCCCAAACGGTGCGCTCGGGCTTCTTGTCGTCTTCCATCGAACTGTTCCTCTCGAATTGTGGGTAAACACGGAGGTAATTACGGCAGCGCGCATCGGGCACGTCGCTTTGCCACGGCTCGCGGCGCAGATGGAAAGGAACACGATTCCACAGCCCGCACCTTGATCTTCGTCAGGCACAGGACAAAAGGGCCGCTGCGGCGTGCGCTCGGGCAAAAGCCGAGTTCACGCCGCAACGGCCACGTGATGCTGTGACGCCGATTAGCCCCGATCAGACCGCAGGTTTGCGGTGCAGCGTGCCCTGCTCATAGGCATAGGCGCATTGGATCAAGGCGTGCTCGCTCCACTGCTGGCCGAGGAAAATCAGCTCGAACGGCGCGCCGGAAGCGTAGTAGCCCGCGGGCACGGTGACGCCCGGAATGCCGGCGATGTTCAGCTCCCCGACGGTGGTCTCGAGGATCGCGTCGCCCGAATGCAGGCCCGGCAATTCGCAGAGCATCTGCGGGTAAACGAGCGCGTCGAGTTGATGGCGCGCGAAGACTTCCTCCATCAGCAGCAGATAGGTCCGCTTCAGGGCCGTGAACGCGGGCAGCGCAGGCGGCGTGGTCGGAGATTTCACCGCCTCGACGAAATCAGGCAGCTCGTTGAGGAAGCCGAGGATCGCCCCCTTCGCGAGCACGTTTTCCTCCTTGGTGGCGTCGACGAACTCCTCCCAGGTCTTGATCGCCGCATTCGGACCCAGCCGCTCGAGATATTTCGTCATGTCATAGGGGATAGATTCCAGCCCCCGCCCGTCGAAGAAGGGCGTGCCCGGCGTGATCTCGCGATAGCTTGCGAAATCGGTGCCCGCGAAGGGGTCGTCGACCAGAACCGCGCCGAGGTCTTCCAGCTCACTTTTCGCACGATCGTAGAGATCCGACGCCTCGTGCGAGAGTTCGTTCTTCCGCCAGCCCGGCCCGTACAGCCCGATCCGCTTGCCCTTCAGTCCGTCCTTCGACAGGCCCGAGGCGTAGCCGCCTTCGGGGATCTTGTCGACGCAAGCCAGCGTCTTGGGATCTTCGGTGGTGAACCCCGCCAGGACATCGAGGCCGAGGGCGGCATCCGTGACAGTGCGGGCAATCGGCCCGACCACGTCGCGATTGCCCGAGAGCGGCACGACCCCGGCATTCGGCACCAGCCCGATCGTCGGCTTGATGCCCACCAGCCCCTGCGCCGAGGCCGGGTTCTGGATCGAGCCGCCGGTTTCCTCGGCCAGCCCCATGACGCACATATGGGTGGCGACCGCCGCCGCCGTGCCTGCGCTCGATCCGCCCGGCGCACGATCCTCGATCGCGGGGTTGATCGTGGGACCGGCCCAGCTGTCATTGGCATGCGTTCCGGTCCAGCTGAGGATCGGGACGTTGGTCTTGCCGAGGATCACCGCATCGGCGGCGCGCATCCGGGCCACCACCGGGCTGTCGCGTTCGGGCATCAGATCGACGCCGCCCGTCCCGGAATAGAGAAGCCGCCAACCGGCCGTGGTGGGGATGCCCGCCATGTCCATCGGATCCTTCACGACGATCGGCACCCCGGCCAGCGGCCCGAGCGCCTCGCCCGCGGCGCGCCGCCGGTCGATGTCGCGGGCGGTCTCGAGGGCTGCGTCATTCTCGAAGATTATCGCGTTGTATTTGCGGTTCAGCGCCTTGACCTGAGCCATGCAGGCTTCGGTCAGCGCCTGTGCAGTGAACGCCCCCGAAGCCAGCCCCTCCTGAACGGCGGCGACGGTGAGCGTTCCGAGGTCGGGCAGATCGGGTTTCGTTTGAGCGGACATGAGAGACTCCTTTTCCGTTTGGCGGGCATGGTGCCGCCATCGCCCGAGCCGGAGCCGGGCGGGGTGGATCGAAAGTGACAAAGCTCGACCCGTGGCGCGAACCGCTGAGGCCGCAGGGACGGTCGAAGCCGGGAAGAAAAAGGTCGCCCCCACCCAAGAAGCTGCCCTCCAAGGCAGAGGCGACAGGTTAAAGACCGCGCAACAAGGGATAGGGGCGCGGCCCTAAGCTCATTCAGCGATGCCGACGATCGACTTCAGGACCGAGGCCCCGACCGTGTATTTCGGGTCGACCATGTTGCCGAGGCGCACGCGGCCGCACTGGGTCAGCAGCATGTAGGCGTCGATCTCGTCGAAGCCGAAATCGGCGGCCATCCAGCGGATCAGCTCGCGGTAAGCGCCGCGCGCGGCGTCTTCCATCGGGCGTGCCGAGCCGACCGTCATGTAGAACTCTTCGTTCTCCAGACGCGGCGTGCTGATCGTCCAGTTCTTGATCAGGTCGATGCGCACGGTGGTCACGGTCGGGTGCTCGACCGCAACGCCGCAAAGCTCACCGTCGCCCTGGGCTGCGTGGCAATCCCCGAGGAACAGATACCCGCCCTCGGTCTGCACCGGCAGATAGACGACCGCGCCCGGTGCGACATCGGGAAGGTCCATGTTACCGCCGTAATAATCCGGCACCAGCGAGGAGATCGCCTCGGCGATCGGCGCCGTGCCGATCGTGCCGATGAAGGGCTCGTAAGGCAGGCTGATCTTGTCGTTCCACTTGGTGCCCTCCTCGACGGTGATGTCGAGCTTGCGCACCACCTCGGGCAGCGGCGCGGTCAGCAGCGCGGTCTCGAAGGTGGGAACCAGACCGCCGAATTCCGGCATGATCACTGTGGTCCCCCGAGGCTGCGGCCCGCGCGGCACGATGCTCTCGATATAGACCGCGATCGTGTCGCCCTTCTCGGCGCCGTTGACGTAGATCGGGCCGTTTTGCGGGTTCAGGAACGGGAAGTTCAGGATCTCGGTCGGCTTGTCGGTCTCCGACTTGATCGCGCCTTCGAACGCGTCATGGGTCTCGGCGCTGACGACGGTGCCCGGATCGACGGTCAGGACCGGCTCGATCCCTGCGGTGTAGATGTAGGGATAGCTTCCCTGCTCTTCCTCGGTGATCGTGCGCTTCTCGAGGGTCTGACCTTTCGCCACGCCCTTGCGCGCCATGATGGATTCTTCAAACCAGCTCATAAGTTGCTCCTTTTACTTGCAAATTCCATGATTGTTCCGGGGAGATCAGACCGACAGGTATCGCCGGATCGTGTCGCGGTCCTGCAGCATCTCGCGGTCGAGCTCGGCGACGATCCGGCCCTTGTCCATGACGTAGCAGCGCTGCGCCATCGCCCGGATCATGTCGACATTCTGCTCCACGAAGACGACGGTCACGCCAGTCTCGCGGTTCAGCTCGACCATGATGCGCGCGATGTCCTGCACGATGTTCGGCTGGATCCCCTCGGAGGGCTCGTCGAGCAGGATCATCGACGGATCGCCCATCAGCACGCGCCCGATGGCGAGCTGCTGCTGCTGACCGCCCGACATCGTGCCCGCGCGCTGATCTGCGCGCTCCTTGAGGATCGGGAAATAGCGGAAGATCTCTTCGACCTTGCCGGGGGTGGATTTGCCCGCGATGCTTTCGCCGACGAGCAGGTTTTCCAGCACGGTCATGCGCGGGAAGACATCGCGGCCCTGCGGCACATAGCCGATACCCTTGCGCGCCCGTTTATGCGCCGAGAGCAGATCGATCGACGCGCCGTCGAGGTTGATCGACCCCTTGTCGGTCGACAAAAGCCCGATCAGCGTCTTCATCAGGGTCGATTTGCCGACCCCGTTGCGCCCGATCACGGCGACGATCTCGCCCTCGCGGACCTGAAAATCGACGCCCTGCAGCACCGGCTTGCCGCCGTAGCCCGCATTGAGTTCGATCACGTCGAGAAGGACATCCTTACGCATCGACTTCTCCCAGATAGATGGCGGCGACACGTTCATCGGCGGTGATCTCGTCGATGGTGCCCTGCGCGAAAATCTTGCCGAAATGGAGCACGGTGACCTGGTGGGCGATCTGGCGCACGAAGGCCATGTCATGCTCGACCGCCAGCAGGGTCATCCCCTCGCGGTTCAGCTCCTGAAGCATCTCGCCGGTGGCGAAAGTCTCGTCGGGCGTCATCCCCGCGGTGGGTTCGTCCAGCAGCAAAAGGCGCGGTTTCAGCGCCACCGCCATGCCAATCTCAAGCCACTGTTTCTGCCCGTGGCTGAGATTGCCGGCGAGCTGCTTGCGATCCTGCGAGAGTTTCAGGAACTCCAGCAGCCGGTCGATCTCTTCTTGCAGGATCTCGGGCGCGACATGGTGCTGAAGCGCGATCGTCAGGTTCTGCTGGACGCTCAGCTCCTTGAAGATGCCGGGCACCTGGAACTTCACGCTGATCCCCTTGCGGATGCGCTCGAACGGCTTGGCACGGGTGATCTCTTCGCCGTCATAGAGGATCGCGCCGCTATCGGGCAGATGCTCGCCCAGGATCAGCTTGAAGAAGGTGCTCTTGCCCGCCCCGTTGGGACCGATCAGGCAGTGCATCTCTCCGGGCTGAAGCGCGAAATCGACATTGCCCGTGACGTGGAGCCCGCCGAAATGCTTGTTGAGCTGGCGTGTTTCGAGAATGGCCATCACCGCTCTCCTTCCAGTTTGGATTTCCGGCGCATGAAGGGCGAGAGCAGCGCGATGACGATGCCACGCGGGGCGATCAGCACGGTGATCACCAGCAGCGTTCCCATCACGATCAGCGCGTATTGGCTGCCGTAGATCGTGAGCGACTGGAACACCATCAGCACCGCGAGCGTGCCGATGATCGTGGTCGTGAGGTCCGTGCGCCCACCGACCGCGACCCAGACGATGGGCAGCGAGGCCGCCGTCATCCCCATCGAGGCGGGCGTGATGTAGTTGCCCCAGGAGGTGTAGAGCACACCCGACAGCCCGGCGAGCGCGGAGCCGATCACGAAGGTCGCCAGCTGATACTTGCGCACGTCATAGCCCAGCATCTCGGCGCGCATCGGGTTCTCGCGGATCGCCACGATGACATTGCCGAAGCGCGAATTCACGAGGATGCGCAGGCCGAGATAGCAGACCAGCAGCAGCGCCAGCGTGACGTAGTAGAGGGTCACATCCGGATAGAGCACGATATTGCCGCCCGGCCACGGGATCGTCAGCGAGGGCATCGCGCCCATACCGTTGAACCCGTTCAGACGCGCCTTGCCGATCGCCCATTCGGGCCCCGCCGTCTGCGCCATGAAGCGCTCGAGCACCAGCGTCACCGAGAGCGTCACGATGCCGAGGAACACGCCGCTGATGCGCCCGAAGAACAGGAAGTAGCCAAGGATCGCCGCGAAGAGCGCGCTCAGGCCAACCGCCAGCACCAGCGAGAGCAGCGTCAGGCCGTAGGCGTCGCCGAGGTTGATCGTCAGGACCCCGTAGGCGTAGCCCGCGACCCCGAAGAAGGCGGTCTGGCCGAAGCTGAGCGCCCCGCCATAGCCCCAGATCAGGCTCAGCCCCATCGCCATGAAAAGCCAGTTGAAGAAGTAAACGTTATTGCCGACGTCGTAGCTGTCCGCAAAGGCCGGATAGGCGCAGGCGGCCAGCAGGACGACGCTGAAGCCCGACCAGAATTTCGGTCCCTTGCCGAGGGTTTGCGGCCCCTCGATGAGCTTCAGAATGGAAGTGAAACGGGATGCGCTGCTCACGTCAGGCCCTTTCTTTCAGGATCTTGCCGCTGATGCCGCGCGGCAGGATGCGGATCACGATGATGACGGCGATGAGCATGCCGATCTGACCGGCAAGCTGGCCCTGCCAGGAGGTCAGAGATGCTTTGATGAAGCCAAGCACAACCGCGGCAGGCGCCGTCCCGAGGAAGATGTCTGCGCCGCCCACGACGACGGTCACGAAAGCCTCGACCATGAAGGCGGCCCCCATCGTCGGCACGAGCGTCATCGTCGGCGCGTAAAGCCCACCGGCAAGCCCCGCGAGCGCCGCGCCCAGACCGAAGGTCAGGCTGTAGATCAGGTTGGTATTGACCCCGAGCGCCTCGGCCACATGCGGCACCTGGATCGTGGCGCGGGCAAGGATGCCGAAGCGCGTCTTGGTGAACATCAGCCACAAGGCGGCCAGCGTCGCGAGCGCCATCACCACGAGCACGATGCGATAGATCGAATAGGAATAGTCGCCGACGGTGAAGCTGCCGAAGGGCGTGCCGCTGCCCGCCATCGTCGTGCCCAGCACGATCAGCGTGCCTTGGGTGACGATCATCGAGATCCCCCAGGTGGCCACGATCGTATCGAGGGGACGTTTGTAGAGCGGTCGGATCACCACGACCTCGACGATCATCCCGGCGATACCGGCGGCCAGAGAGCCCAGCGCGATCGCGATCGGAAGGGGCACGCCCATATGGGTGGCGCTCGTCGAGACATAGGCGCCGCAGAGGATGAACTCGCCATGCGCGAGGTTGATCACGCCCATCATGCCGAAGATCACCGCGAGGCCGCAGGCGCTGAGCACGAGGAAGGCGAACGCGTCTCCGAACTGATAGAAGAAGCTGAAAAGAGAGTAGAGGAACTCCATAGACCGTCCCTTTCTTGGTGGCCGTCGTTCAGGGAAATCCGGGCAGGAAAATCCGGGAGGGGACGGATGCGGAGCCAAGGGGCCCCGCATCCGCAAGTGTCGGATTACTCCGTCGGCAGGTGCGACGGGGTGTACTGGTCGCTCGGATCGTTCTGGGTCAGATCGCAGCCGACATCGCCCAGCCAGTAGGGCTTGATGTCATCCCATTTCTTCGGGAACTCGATCGAGTGATCTTCGAGCACATGGGCCAGATAGATCGTGTGCGAGGTGTGCTGGCTCTTCGGATCGATGCACATCTCACCCTCGGGCGCATCGTAGCACAGGTTGCCATCGGCGAGCGTGGCGCGCACATCTTCCAGAGCGGTGGAGCCGCCGGCTTTCTCGACCATCTCCTTGTAGAGATAGACCGCCGCGTAGGAGTTCTCGGCTTCCTGGTTGATGTAGGGCTCGTCGGGGAACATCGCGTGGAACTTCTCGACGAAGGCCTTGCTTTCCGGCGTGTCGATTTCCTCGACATAGTTCACCGTCGCATACATGTCCTTCAGGCTCGGGGGCGTGAAGCGCTTATGCTCGTAGCCCTGGCCCACGTTCACGGACGACGCCATCGGCAGGTCGACATTCGCCGAACCGGCCTGCTCGTAATAGGACGACTGCGCCGTGCCCACCAGCAGCGTCACCACGAAGTCGGGCTTGGCGGCCTGAATGTTCTGGATGGTCTGCGAGAACTGCGACACGCCGAGCGGGATGAACTCTTCGCCCACCATCTCGCCGCCATTGTCCTTGACGATGTTGCGCACCCATTCGGCCGAGATCTGACCGAAGTTGTAGTCGGCGGCGATGGTGTAGACGTTCTTGCCGTACTTCTCCATCATGTAGGGGATCAGCGTGGAGAACTGCTGCTCCGGCACCGCGCCGGTGACGATCATGTTCGCGTCGCAGACGCCGCCTTCATACTGGTTGTTGTAGAAGGCCAGCCCGTCGAACTGGTTGACGATCGGGCGATAGGCTTCACGCGAGGCCGAGGAGAAGCCCGCGAAGACCACGTCCACCTTGTCGCGCTGCAGCACGCGGCGCATGAATTCCTGATAGCGCGTGTTGTCCGACTGGGTGTCGTAGGTCACCAGCTCGATCGGACGACCGGCGATGCCGCCCGCGTCGTTGATCTCCTTGGTGGCCAGCTGGATGCCATGCACCTTGCCGATGGTCGCGAGGGCGAAATCCCCCGACTGGTCTTCGAGCACGCCGATCTTGATCGGCTCGGCGTCCTGAGCCATCACGGGCCCTGCAAAAGACAATAGGGTAGCGAGCACCGAAGCGGTGCTGATCAGTTTCCTGGTCATTTTCAACTCCTTGTTGAGGTTTTTCCGGGTGCCTTGCTGGGCTAGCGCGCCTGACACCTCTTTTTCGTTTCACCGCGATCGAGATCGCTGTCCGGGTTTGCCAGCATCAGGGACTCGCAGTGGTCCTCGACGCTGACGCGCGCGCGCATGCTCTCCTTTCTCAGAAGGTCATATGCGGCATCTTCGTTAAGCCCGCGCTGGCGCATGAGCGCCGCGACAGCCTTGATGACGTAAATCCGTTTGCGGCGGCGTTCGCCCATATCGTCGAGGCTCGCCTTGAGGCCGTCGATTTGCTCGAACGCGTTCACGCCCAGATAGAGAGCGGAATAGACGGCGCCGCTATGGATCGGTTTTTGCAGGAAGGACGCGGCCCCAAGCTGGAGCATCGCCTTGAGACGGCTCGGCGCTTCCGTTCCCACCAGCCCCACCGTCGGACACGGCGCATGCTGGGGCGACAGGTTGTAGCTGTCGGGCCAGGTCTGCGGCAGGTTCAGGTCGCCGTCGATGATGACGAGGTCGGCCTCCGGGCTGAGGTCTTCGGGCAGCTCGAAATCCTGGCGCAACGGGAGGGGACGGACATCCGGCTCCAGCCCGAGCCTGCGCAGCGTGGCTTCGAGAATACCCAGCGAGCGGCCCTCGGTGGTGAAGATGACGGCCCTGCGGCCGCGGAAGTTTTGCGCGATCCGGGGTGCCTTCATTGTACGACCCTCACGTTCTTGCGCCGCTCCGCCGGCTCGAACGCCGTCGTCGAGGACACGAGGTAAGGGTCGGCCGCGATGGGTTCGGGCGCTTCGAGCAGGATGTCGAATTCGAAATCCGCGCGCGACAGCCCGATGCGGGGCGTGAGCGCGGCATGGTAGGTTTCATGGTCGATCGTGACCCGGCCTTGCGGCGCATCGAAAACCTGACCTGCAGCCGCTTCGAGAACCGCCCCCACCGACGCGGTGCCCGCATCGGCGATGGATTTCGCGAGCATATGAATGGCGACATAAGCGGCTTCGGCTTCGGCGGAAACGACAGGTCCCTCGGGGAAGGCTTTGCCATAGGCCTCGACGAAGCGCTTGTTGCGCTCACCCGCGAGGGACGAGAAATAGACGCTGGAACTGATCTGCCCATCCGCCCCTACCGGGCCGATCGCGCGAAGCTCGGGCTCCGAGAGGTTACAGCTCGCGATCGGGAAGCGCGTGGTCTGCTCGATGCCGCGCGCCTCACAGGTCTCCCGGAACGCCCGGAAGAACGCGTAAGAGGACTCGCCGATCAGCGCGTTGAACACGAAATCAGGCTTGGTCTCGAGGATCTCCTCGATGATGGCGGCCATATCGGTCTCGCCGACCGGCAGATACCGCTCCGCCACCACTTCGCCGCGGCGCCGCTGAAGTTCCTCGCGCATCACCCGGTTGCTTTCCCAGCCCCAGATATAGTTCGAGCCGATGCAATAGGCGCGGCGACCGAAGCGGGCGCAGAGGAAATCGATGAGCGGTGACATGTGATGGTTCGGCGCCGCACCGGTGTAGATGACGTTGGTCGAGCTCTCGAAGCCTTCGTAATGCGTCGGATACCAGAGCAGCGCGTCATGCTTCTCGAAGAGCGGGATCACTTCCTTGCGGCTCGACGAGGTGTAGCAGCCGCAGATATGGCGGATGCCGCGATCGAACATGCTCTGCACCGCCGGCGCGTATTTATGCAGATCACTCTCGGGGTCGATATGGACGGGATGGAACGTGACCGCCGCGCTCGGATCCGCGTTGATCTCATCACAGGCAAGCTGCGCGCCGTTAAGCTGCGTATGCGCGACTCGACCGTATGCGCCGGTGGTCGAGAAAAGCAGGCCGATCTGTAGGTCGAGACGTGTCATTTTCGATCTTCCAACGACAAAAACCCCCAGAAGCAGAAACTGCTTTGGAGGCGGAATTGCCGACATATCTGAGGGTTCAACGCGCCATGACGAGCACATTTGCTCGGCGCTTACCTCAAGCTAGGGAATCGATCACGAAGGTGTCAATAGACATGTTACTTCGCAGTGGCCGCCCCCCTCTCATGCCCACACATGCACGTTATTGAAGCTGTTCCCAAAGCAGACTGCCCGCAAATTGAGCGCAACCCGGATGCTCAGGCAGGTCTCGCCCTCCTTCGAGGTGTGATGTTCTGAGAATGAGCCCTCACCCCCTGCTGGCGGAGGCTTTCCCGGCATACGACGGGATCGTTCTTGGGCATGGAAGCGATGCGCTGGCGGAGGAGGTGGGATTCGAACCCACGGTAGGCTTTCACCTACGTCGGTTTTCAAGACCGGTGCATTAAACCACTCTGCCACTCCTCCGACCGGCTTCGCTTAGACCGCTTCACGCGATTCTGAAAGTCTTGCGCGCCGTTTTCCGCGCGTAGGCGTTGGGGCAGCTTTTCACGGGCTCTGCAAATCGCTAGGATCGCGCGTAACGCATGGCGCAAGCGGTGCAGACGCGCAGGCAAGAGGCGGGCAAACCGCGCGAAAAGGGGCACAGGATGACTGAGCAGAAGAAGATGACGCGCAAGCGGGTGACGGGCTTTGCCCTGATGCTGGGCGCGGGGATCGCGCTGGCAGGCTGTCAGGAAAGCGGCGGCTCCCCGTTCGGGATGTTCAAGAAGAAGCCTGCGGACGAGACCGTAAGCCCCGGCGACGCCGAGACCGTCACCGAAAACGGCCAGAAGATGATCGAGCGCGACGTCGAAGCGCCGCAGGTCTTCTCGGTCGACGAAAAGGGCCTCTGGGACGGGCGCCCCTCGCTGGGCGGCGTCTGGGTCGCGCATCCGAACGTGAAAGACCCCGAGCGGGTGATCATCCGCAACCCGTCGAACGGCAAATTCGTGATCGGGGCGCTGTTCAAGCGCGAGACCGACAATCCCGGGCCGAAACTGCAGGTCAGCTCGGATGCGGCCGATGCGCTGGGGCTGCTGGCGGGCGCGCCGACCGAGCTCTCCGTCGTGGCGCTGCGCCGCGAGACGGTTCCGGTCAAGGAAGACAAGCCCGCGCCGCTCGTCGACAAGCCGGTGATCGCGGCCCCTGAAGAGGTGGAGCAGAAGTCGCTCGACGAGGTGACATCGACCGCGGCGGCCGGCATCGCCAAGGCCCAAGGCACGCCGAAGCCCGCAGCGAAACCAGTCAAGCCCGCAATCGGCGCGGCCCCTGCCCCGGCGCCCGCCCCCGCAGCCCCGGTAGCTGCAGCAACTCCGCAGCCGAGCACGCCGAAAATGAGCACCGGCGCAGGCTATATCCAGATCGGCATCTTCTCCGTCGAGGCGAATGCGAAACGCGCCCAGAGCCAGATGGCCAAGGCGGGCGTCATCGCCGAGATCAAGAAGGAACAGAGCCACTCCAAGACCTTCTGGCGCGTGATCGCGGGCCCTGCGCCCACGAAATCCGACCTCGACGCGCTCAAGACCAAAATTCACGGACTGGGCTATCCTGACGCCTACCCCGTCTCGAAATAGGACTACGCAGAAGATATGACCTTCATTCGCCTGATCGCCGCCACGCTTGCAGCCTGCCTGTTCGCCCTGCCCGCCGCCGCCTTCGACACCAAGGCCCATGCGGCTTGGGTCTATGACCTCTCGACCAAGACCGTCCTGATGGCGAAGAACGCGGATATCCCGCTGCCCCCGGCGTCCATGTCGAAGCTGATGACGCTCGATCTGCTATTCGAGGCGCTGGAAGACGGCCGGGTCACGATGGACACGACCTTCCCGGTCTCGGAGCACGCGCAGTCGATGGGCGGCTCGACGATGTTCCTCAATACGACCGACCGCCCCACCGTGCGCGATCTGATCCAGGGCATCATCATCAACTCGGGCAACGACGCCTGCGTCGTGGTGGCCGAGGGGCTGGCGGGCTCGGAGTCCTCCTTCGCCGATCTGATGACCGAGCGCGCGCATGAGCTGGGCATGAAGAACTCGATGTTCGCCAACTCGAACGGCTGGCCCGACCCGGGTCAACGCATGTCGGTCCATGATCTCGGCATCGTCGCGAGCCGGATCATCACCCATTTCCCGCAATATTATCACTTCTTCAGCGAGACCCATTTCAACTATAAGGATCGCGCCCCGGCCAATGCCGAGAACCGCAATCCGCTCCTGGACATTCGCGCCGCCGACTGGAAGGCCGATGGCATGAAAACCGGCCACACGCAGGAAGCGGGCTACGGCCTCGTGGGCTCCGCCGTGATGGGCGAGCGCCGCATCGTCTTCGTGCTGGCAGGCATGCCCTCCGAGCAGTCGCGCCGGTCGGAAGGCGAAGCGGTCGCGAACTGGGCCTTCCGTCAGTTCGTGATGAAGGACGTGGCGAAGGCGGGCACCCAGCTCGCCGAAGCGCCGGTCTGGCTGGGCGGCAAATCGACCGTCGGCCTTGCGCCGAAAACCGATCTGTCGCTGCTGGTTCCCGCGGGTTCGAAGGACAAGGTAACCGCCGAGGCCGTGTTCAAAGGTCCGCTGCAGGCACCGATCAAGCAAGGTCAGGAAGTCGGCAAACTGGTGATCACCGTGCCGGGCCTCGACAATGCCAACGAAGTGCCGCTCGTCGCCACCGAGGACGTCAAGAAAGGCGGCTTTGTCGTGCGCGTGAAAGCGGCGCTGGCGCGGCTGTCGGGCAAGGCGTTCGAGGCGGCGATGGAACGGGTGAACAGCTAAGCGCGCATGTTCATCAGCTTCGAGGGGATCGACGGATCGGGTAAATCCACACAGGCGCGGATGCTGGCCGAAACCCTGCGGGACGCGGGGCGCGAGGTCGTTCTGACGCGCGAACCCGGCGGCTCTCCGGGGGCCGAGGAAATCCGCCGTCTGGTGCTTGAGGGCGATCCCGACCGCTGGTCCGCAGAGACCGAGATCCTTCTGTTCACCGCCGCCCGCCGCGACCATCTGGAGCGTGTGATCGAACCGGCGCTCGCCGCAGGCAAGGTCGTGATCTGCGACCGTTTCGCGGATTCGACCCGGATGTATCAAGGCCTCTCGCGCGGCGATCTGCGCGCGGTGGTCGATCAGCTCCACGCCCTGATGATCGGACGCGAACCGGACCTGACCGTGCTGATCGACATCGACCCGGCTGTGGGGCTGTCGCGCGCCAAGGGGCGGCAAGGCACCGAGGAGCGGTTTGAGGATTTCGGCGTCGGCCTGCAGGAAAAGATGCGCGCGGGTTTCCTGTCGCTGGCGAAAGAATTCGCGCCCCGCTTCCGCGTGATCGACGGCGCGCGCGAGGCCGATGCGATTGCCGCCGATGTGCTGCGTGCCGTGCAGGCGGAACTGCAGAGCTAAGGGCAGCGCCAGACCCTCGGGTGGGCGCTTCGCAACGTTGATGGCTTGGCGTTTTATCTCGAAAGCCCAGGAAAACCCGCGTGCCCGCGATGTCATCGCCAATGCGCCCTCCCGGTGGGAGGGTCGGGCGCGGCCCGGGGCTGGTCGCCCCGCGCCGACAGCCTTCCGCAAAAACCCCGCTGGAAACCGCCCGCGCGCGCAACTAGAGTGCCGCCATGAGCCTCGCCGACCTTCCCGATCCGACCCTTGCGCCCGGTGCGCGACACCCGCGCGACACGCTGCGTCTGGTCGGTCAGACGCGGGCCGAGGAGGACTTCCTCGACGCCTTCAACATGGGGCGGCTGCATCACGGCTGGCTGCTGACCGGGCCGCGCGGTGTGGGCAAGGCGACTCTGGCTTGGCGGATCACCCGCTTCCTGATGACCCAGCCGGAGGACAATGGGCCGGGCCTGTTCGGCGAGCCGGAACAGCCCACCAGCCTCGATCCCGATCCGAACCACCCGGCGCTCAGCCGCATCCACGCCGGATCGGAGCCCGGCATCTTCGTGCTCAAGCGCGGCGCGAACGCCACCGAATCCGCGCTGTCGCAGGACATTCGTGTCGATGAGGTGCGCAAGCTGCGCTCCTTCCTGCATCTGTCGGCTGCCGAGGGCGGACGGCGCGTGGTGATCATCGACGCCGCCGACGAGATGAACACCCAGGCCGCCAACGCGGTGCTGAAACTGCTCGAAGAGCCGCCGCCGCGCGTCACCTTCCTGCTGATCGCGCATCAGCCGGCGCGGCTCCTGCCGACGATCCGCTCGCGCTGTCGCGAATTGCGGTTGGGCACGCTCACGCCCGATCAGATGGAAGCCGCCATCGCCGCCGCCGAAGAGGAAGGCGAACCGCCAGAGCTCGACCACCACGCGCTGGCCGCGCTGTCGGGCGGCTCCGTCGGTGCCGCGATCCGGCTGATCAATCAGGACGGCATGACGACCTATGCCAAGCTCGTCGATCTGATGGGCACCCTGCCCCGACTCGACCGTCTGGGCGCGCTGGCGCTGGCCGAAAGCTGTGTGGGCAAAGCGAATGAGAACCGCTTCATCCTCGTGCTCAACCTGATCGACCTGTTTCTGTCGCGTGCCGCACGCGCGGGCGTGATGGGCCCGGCGCATCCCGAAGCCGCGCCCGGCGAGGCGCAGCTTCTCGCACGATTGTCGCCTGACGATCAGGCAGCGATGAAATGGGCTGCCCTCCATCAGAGCATGGGCGCACGCGCCGCCCACGGTCGGGCGGTCAACCTTGACCCTGCCGCGCTCGTGATGGATATCGTCTTGGAGATCACAGCCGCCGCCTCCTGATGCGGCGCGAAAGGAGCCGATTTTGACCCTCCCGCCCGAGATCACAGACAGCCATTGCCATCTCGATTTCCCCGATTTCGACGGTGAGCGCGACGACATCATCGCCCGCGCCAATGCCGCCGGGGTGACGCGGATGGTGACGATCTGCACCAAGCTGAAGAACGAGCCCTCCGTGCGTGCCATCGCCGAGGCGCATCGCGGCGTCTTCTACGCGGCAGGCACGCACCCGATGAGCGTCGCCGAAGAGCCGATGGCCACGGTCGAAGAACTGGTGGCGCTCGCGAAGCACCCGAAGTTCGTAGGGCTGGGCGAGACTGGGCTCGACTATCACTACACCGCCGAGAGCGCCGAGGTTCAGAAAACCTCGCTGCGCCTGCATATCGAAGCCGCCCAGGAAACCGGCCTGCCGCTGATCATCCATTCGCGCGACGCCGACGAGGACATGGAAGCGATCCTGACCGAGGGTATGAAGGCCAAGCCCTATTCCTGCGTCATGCATTGCTATTCCTCGGGGCCGCGCCTCGCGCAGGTCTCGGTCGATCTGGGCTTCTACCTGTCGATGTCCGGCATCGCGACCTTCCCGAAAAGTCAGGAAGTGCGCGACATCTTCGCCGCCGCGCCGCTCGAGCGGATCCTCGTGGAAACCGACAGCCCCTATCTCGCACCGCCGCCCTATCGCGGCAAGCGCAACGAACCTGCCTATACGGCCCACACCGCCAAGGTCGGCGCCGATGTCTTCGGCCTGCCGCTCGAGGAATTCGCCGCCGCGACGCAGGCCAATTTCGACCGCCTGTTCTGGAAAGCCGCCGAGCATGGCGAGCGGGGGAGCATCGCTGCATGAGTCGGATGCGCTTCACGATCCTCGGCTGCGGCTCCTCGGGGGGCGTGCCGCGCATCGGCAACAATTGGGGCGACTGCGACCCGGCGAATCCGAAGAACCACCGGCTGCGCTGTTCGATGCTGGTCGAGCGGGTCGCCCAGTCGGGCACCACGCGGGTGCTGATCGACACCACGCCCGACATGCGCCAGCAGCTGCTGACCGCGGGCGTGGGCGAGCTGGATGCGGTGGTCTACACCCATAGCCATGCCGATCACGTCCACGGGCTCGACGATCTGCGCCAGATCGTCTTCAACATGCGCACCCGCCTGCCCGTCTGGGCCGATGCCGATACCGAGGCCGCGCTGCTCGACCGTTTCGCCTATGCCTTCGTCCAGCCCTCGGACAGCAATTACAAACCGATCTGCGAGCTGAAATCGATCCATCGCGAGCGGCCCTTCCAGATTACCGGTGCGGGCGGCTCGATCGAGTTTCAGCCCTTCCGCGTCGAGCATGGCAATATCGACGCACTCGGCTTCCGGATCGGCGGGCTGGCCTATCTGCCGGACGTCTCGGACATTCCCGAAGAGGCATGGGCCTATCTCGAAGGCCTCGATTGCTGGGTGCTCGACGCGCTGCGCCGCACGCCGCACCCCACCCATGCGCATCTGGCCCGCGCGCTGGAATGGATCGAGCGTGCGCAGCCCGCGAGCGCGGTGCTGACCAACATGCATATCGACCTCGACCACGACACCGTCGCCGAGGAAACCCCGGATCACATCCGCCCCGCCCATGACGGGATGGTTCTGGATTTCGGTCTCTGATGAGCGTTCTGATCGACGTCATCCTGCCGGTCTTCCTCGTCATCGGCTTCGGCTATGTCGTGGCCTGGCGCGGGCTGTTCTCCGAAGGCGCGATCGACGGGCTGATGCGCTTTGCGCAGAACTTCGCGGTGCCGGTGCTGCTGGCACGCTCGATCGCCAATCTCGACCTGACGCAGAGCTATAACTGGGCGATGATGGCCGCGTTCTACGCAGGCGCACTGATCTCTTTCGCCATCGGCATCACCGGTGCGCGCATGATAGGCCGCAACGGCCCTGAGAGCGTCGCCATCGGCTTTGCCTGCCTGTTCTCGAATTCGCTGCTGCTGGGCGTGCCGATCACCGAGCGCGCCTATGGCACCGATGCGCTGTCGGGCAATTTCGCGATCATCTCGGTGCATTCGCCCTTCCTCTACACGATCGGCATCCTCGCGATGGAAATGGTGCGCTCGTCGGGCACCGGCACCTCGCTCGGGCGCGTCGGGCTCAACGCGCTGATCGGCGTGCTGCGGACCCCGCTGGTGATCGGCATCCTGACGGGCTTCGCGATCAAGATCCTCACCACGCTGACCGGCCAGCCCCTGCCCCATCCGATCCGCGAGGGGATGGATATGATGGCGCGCGCAGCGTTGCCTGCGGCCCTGTTCGGGCTGGGTGGCGTACTCTACCGCTATCGTCCCGAAGGCGACGCGAAAGCGATCGCGATGGTCACCGGCCTGTCGCTGATGCTACATCCGGCGATCACTTACGGGCTCGCGCATTTCGCCTTCAAGTTGGACTCGACCGCGCTGCGTTCGGCCACGCTGACCGCAGCGATGGCGCCGGGGGTCAACGCCTATCTGTTTGCGAATATCTACGGGGTGGCGCGCAGGGTCGCAGCCTCGGCCGTGCTGATCGCGACGGCGCTGTCGATTCTGACGATCTGGGGCTGGCTCGCGATCCTGCCGTGAGGTTTTAGGGGCTCTGCCCCCGTCGCCGTAGGGCGACAAGACTGACGTGTCGAGGGGCTCTGCCCCTCTGGCCTGCGGCCATTCACCCCGG
>MDSW01117705.1_pt1 | contig 33331 bp, 28 predicted proteins | sample 811171 | NCBI WGS metagenome assembly MDSW01 (sample SAMN05326641, study PRJNA326480) | marine metagenome | isolation source: seawater | place: Atlantic Ocean: North West | collected 2012 | reverse complement strand
TTTTTTTTTTTTTTTTTTTAATATTGTCGAAACATTTTTTGTATCAGATTTAAAATAAACAACGCGATTATTTTTAATGTGATTTATTGAGCTCCCTGAGGAATAATTGTCTATACTTATAATCTTAAATTTAGTTTTATTAATCAAAGCTTGAATTAAATTGCTACCTATAAATCCAGCACCTCCTGTAACTACAATTATGTTTTTCATTTCAAATTCTTATATATTTAATTATTATAAATTTCACTATTAAATGTTTTATAATTAATTATTTAAATCCTTCCTAAAATCTTGTTATAAAAAATAGATGCATATTCATATAAAATTATTTTTTTGTTTTTTGAATACTCAAAAAATTTATTTTTCTTTGGCCAATTAGAAGATTGGAAAATTTTGACGTTTATATCTGTGCTAGAATTCCATAAAAGCTTTGCTCTTTTAGTATGATAAGGAGAAGTTATAAACACTATTTTATTTATACCTTCTTTTTTTAGTAATTTTGAAATACTAATGATATTTTTATGTGTACTATTAAATTCTTCATAAATTACTTTTAATTTTTTTTCATTAAATCCGTCAGCTATTAAAAGCTTTTGAATTATTTTTTGTTCAGGAATATCCTGAAGTCTACCAAGTATGAAAATATTTTCTACACCTCCAGATAAAGATGAAAATTTTAGTACGTCCTTGTATCTATATTGATAAGTCATATTGTAATAACTTGTGTCTCCATGCCCACTAAACACGACTATATTTTTTATGCTATTTATTTCATTAATTTTATCTTTAAACAATAATGGTTTTCCAAGATACCAAAATAGTGGAGTATAAAAAATTACTCCATATAAAAATATCAAAATGAATATTGATTGTTTAAATCTTAGTTTCAAATAATCTAAATTAATTTTAATAAATGTAAGAAAAAATTTAATTATTATACCAAAAAGAAAATAGTTGAGTTTTGAAAAATTGTTTAATTTAAAAAAAATATTACTCAGTGATCTTACAAGTATCACTAATTCCTTTTTAAAATTAGAGCTCATACTTCTCTGCCTTCTAAAAATTTTTATTGAAATATTTTTATTAAGAAAAAATTTTATATTTTTTTCTTTTAATCTCACCCACATGTCTAGATCCTCTCGTGAATTCACATCTTCATCAAAATAATTATGTTTAAAAATATCTTTATGAGCCAAAATAGAAGATCCAATAATTGGATTATATATATAAAACCATTGAAATCCTTGCTTATTTACTTTGTTGATAATAAATTTTTGCAATACATTTCTTAAAAAATTTATAAAAAAACCAGACTCATTTTTGTTTGAGTCGAAATATATAGCTTTTGTTGAATATACTGTTTTTTTATTTGAATAATCTCTCAATTGCAATTCAAGTTTATTTTTTTCCCAATAATCATCTGAATCTAAAAAACATATTAGTTCACCTTTTGCTTTTTTTATTCCTAGATTTCGTGGAACAGCTACGGTTCCTGAATTCTTTTTAGTTTTAAATAATTTAATATTTTTTTTTTTAAATTTTTTTTGTAATTTTTCCAGATAATTGAAGGTGCCATCAGTAGAGCAATCATCAACAAAAATTATTTCAATTTTTTTATATGTTTGATTTAATAAAGAATCAATCGTCCTTTTAATGTATTTTTTTGAATTATAAGTAGGTACTATAATAGAAACAGTTCTATTCATTTTTATGACCAGTATTAAATTTAATAGATTTTATAATTGTAAAATAAGTTATTATCATAAGTAAAAGTAAAAATTCGCTTATTCCGAAAAAATAATTAATAAAAATTGGTATATAAATAAATAAAATATAAATAAATATTGTAATTTTAAAATTAAATCTTTTAGAAATAATGTGATGAAAATGATTTTCATCACCTTTAAAAGGATCATTTCCTTTATAAACTCTTACAAAAAATAATCTAAAAAAATCAACCATGGGTAAAAAAATTATTATTAAAACATATTCAACATTTAATTTATAAGTATCGTAAAAATCAATTACCATCAAAGCACAGATGAATGATAAAATATAAATCCCACTATCTCCAAAAAATGTCAAATTTTTTAAATTTAAATACGAATAAACCAACAATGAAAAACCTAGCAAGATAGAAAAATGTAATAAAAAATTTTCTAAAATAAAAACAACAGGGATTGAAAAAAAATGTAAAAAAGAAATTAAATTAATTCCATCAAACATATTTAATGCATTCATATAAGCAACTATACAAAGTGTTGAAAATAAAGACCCAAAAAAAAATAAATCTATATCATTAAAAAATAAATTTGATCTTAATGTCTTAATATTAAAATTTGGGTTTAAATAAACAATTAAAAAAGTAAGAGTTAATAACAAAACCAATCTATTAAAAGGTCTAATATCAATTTTATCATCTACATAACCAATTAAATAAATAAAACAAAAGACAATAAGAAAAAAAAATACTTTGATATTGGTATTAAAACCCAAACTAATTAAAAAAGAATTGTTATTATAAAAAATATCAAAAAAAATAAATAAAACGAAGTTTATGAAAAAAATAAAACCGCCAAATAATGAAATTGGCACTTTTTGTTTTTTTCTGTCCAATAAAGGATAATCATAAAGATTAAAATACTTACTCAAAGTTTCAAAATAAAAAACAATTAAAGTGTTAATTAAAAGAAACAAAAATATCTGTAAAATCATTATCATAAATATTTTATATTAAAGTTTTTTTATCTCTTAAGTAATTAAAGAATGGGAATTTTGGCTCAATTTTAAACTGTTTTTGATAAATAGAGTCGTTTAAGCACCACTTATTTGAAGGATTAAGTTGCAACATAATTTGTTTTCTTCCCTCTCCTAATCTGGGGTTGCCTGCTTTATGAAAACATAAGTTTGGATAAAAAAGTAAAATTTCCCCTTTTTTATTTTCCATTTCAAAACTTTTTTTAGCAAGGAACAGAGAACTATTTTTTTTTATTAATTTAGTTTGATCAAAATTAAAAATTTTGATTCCACCATTGTAATAATTTTGGAAATTTAAAGGAACAATTATTTTTAAAGTATTCTTTGAAAAAGGTTTATCTAAATGCCATTGATTAGCATAAATTTCTTTATTAATTTCACTTTCTGGAATGTTAAAAGTTGTATAAGATATTATGTAATCTATAGAGAAATAAAAACCAGTTTTATCAGAAATAATTTTTTTTAAATTATTTTTAATAAACAAAAAATTAATAATATTATCTATATCTTCTTTTTTGACTATATCTTTAGTCATGAAAGGATTAGATTTAATTATTTTTTCAGGTTCGTAAATTTCAGCATTATTTTGAATTTTAATTATTTCAAAACCGATCGCATTCAAATTAGATTGATTAATTTTTTTTATTTTAAGAAAAAAAATTTTTTCTATAATTGTAAATAAAATATTATAACAACTACAAATTAAAATATAAATTTTTTTCATTTAATTAAAAACTTCATTTTAAGTTAATCATTTATTTTTTATCAAAAAATTATATATATTTAAATTTGAAGCTAAGACATTTTGCAAACTAAATTGATTTTCGGCTAATTTACGTCCATTGAAACCAAAAAATTCACGTTTAGATTTATCTGAAATCAATTTAGATAGCTGTTTTTCCAAAGATAATGCGTCTTTTGGTTTACAAAGTAATCCTGTGACTTTTGGAATTATTGCATCTTTACAACCAATCACATTAGTAGTGACGATAGGCAATCCTTTTGCGGCTGCCTCTTGTAGTGTTCTTGAAAATCCTTCACGATAAGAGGGTAAACATACTATTGAACAATTATTATAAATTTTCCTCATATTTTTAACATATCCTAAAAATTTTACTACATTTCCTTTATTTAATTTTTTTATCCTACTTAATTTCAATGTTGATTGCTTTTTATAATCTAAAGCACCTGCAACAATGAAATTCCACTTAGGATATTTTTTTTTTAAAGATAGCGAGGCAGAAATAAATTCTTCAATTCCTTTTTCTTTGATTACTCTTGCTGGTAACAAGACATTTTTTGACTTATTTTTTTTAATATAATCGTACTTGCTCAAATCAACACCAGAACCTTTAATTAATTTAATTTCTTTTAATTTTAATTCATATTTTTTTTTTAAAAAAAAATAATCGTCTTTATTTTCCACTACTATGGTTTTATTTTCATGTTTAATGACAAGCCTTTTTAAAATAAAAATATAAATATACTTAATAATAGAAAATAAAAAATTTGATTTATTTGAAAATAAAAAACCCATACCTGAATTAAAAATAACAATAGATTTTATCTTCAAAATTTTAGACGTTAATACTCCAAAAAAAATCCCTTTGGGAGAGGCACAATGTATTATATCAGGTTTGTATTTCTTGATTGATTTTATAGTTTCTTTTAAACCAATAAATTCATTGAATATATCAATGCTGGAAGACTCAGATCGATTTTGTACAATTGTAATTTTATTCTGTTTAATTTTTTTTTTGGCAAACTCATCCATTTTTCTAGATGAGGCTTTTCCACAAAATAGTTTGATTTGATAATTATTTTTTCTTGCATTCAAAGCTATATCTATAATATGAGAGTAAAAAAAAGCAGAATGATTTATTATGTAAGCAATTTTTTTTTTCATTAGAAATTAACTTCTATATATTTTATTTGTTAAATAATTCATTTTATCTAAATCAAATTTTTTTTTTATAAAATTATAGCCATTTTTCAAAATTTTTATTCTTAGATCATTTTTTTGTATTTTTTTTAATTTCGATGCTAAACTTTTATAATCACCTGGATTAAACAATAAACCATTGTAATTATTTTTTATGACTTCTGGAATTGCACTTGTGTTTGTAGCTATAATTGGAATTTTAGAACTTAAAGCTTCTAATAATACTAATCCTAACCCCTCATACTTTGAGGACAAAATAAAAACATTACTAAGAAGATATATATCTTTAATATTTTCATAATTATTTATCCAAATAACATTTCTAGAAATTTCTAATTCGTCAGAAAGAACCTTTAAATTTCTTGTCTCAGGTCCTTTTCCAACTAAAATTAATTTAGTATTTTTTTTATCTTTTGTATAAATAGAAAATGCTTTCAAAATTGTATGAATTGATTTCTGCTTCACATGTCTAGCAACATTACAGAAAACTTTGTCATTTTTTTTTATTTTATTCTTCTTACGAAATTGATTTAAAACTTTTTTAATATTTGAAGATGATTTGAAATTAAAAACAGAAAAGCCATAATAAATTACTTTGTACTTGTTTTTATGTGGAATTGCTTGATTAAAATATTTTTTTACCTGTTTTGATATACATATTACTTTATTTGACTGATTAATAATAAATTTATCAATTATTAATCCCTTTAAAAATTTTCTATGGCCAAATGAGGCTTCTAAAAAAAAACTGTCTAAATGTTTTGTAACAATAAATTTAAACTTATTTTTAGAATTGAATTTAATTATCGCCCCAATAAGCTCCATTGTTAATAAATGGGCATGAATAATATCTGGATTATATTTGCTAATTATTTTTTTTATTTTTGCTAAAACAAATAAAAATTTTAAAGCGTTTAAATTATTTTCAAAATTAATTTTAAAAACTTTTACTCCAATTTTTTTATAATATTTTTTCCAATAATCATTTCCTTTAAGATAGATTAAGTAGATTTTTTTTTTTTCTTGAACTTGTTTTTTTATAAGTGAATATAAATGAGTTTCTGCCCCTCCTTTATCTATACTTGAAATTAAATGAAAAATTACCACTTGATTTTCTCTTTTTTTATATTTGTGAAATAGCCAATAAGAACAAAAAATAATATTGGTAACTTGTATCTATGAATTGTTCCATCATTAAAAATTATTAATGAATACATAAAATAGGATAGAAAATAAATCAGAGACCATTTTAATAAAATATAAGAATTAATTTTTTTTTGAAATTTAATTTTAACATATGAAAATAATAATATTAATAGAGTTTCAATTAATTGAACAAAATAGAAAAAAGTTATTTTGCCTTTAATAAAAGGAGGAACTAAAAAATTAAAAAATCCAATTATTACAAGGGGTAGCGAATCTAAAGTTAGATTAATTTTAAAATTATTAAAATCTGACTGTTGGGTCATACTTTGGTAACGTCCATATTCCTCTGAAAAAAATCCTGCTCTAAAAAAGTTTAAAGTATCAATAATGTGATCATTAAATAAAACTAATGTTATAATACATAATAAAAATAAAATAAAAAAATTATTATAATTTATTCTATCATGTTTAATTGAGCTACTGACTAAAAAAAATATAACTAAATTTATTAATATTGGAAATCTCATTAGGGTTAATAGAATAATTGTAATAGATAAAAGAAAATATTTTTTTTGATAAAAGAAATAAAGAAACCATAAAATTAATACTATAATTAAGTTATCCCTTAAGGCTAAAGAAGAATAAAGAATTAATGATGGGGAAACTAGTAAAAGTATCAAAATATAATTATCAAAAAATTTCTTATGAAAAAGAAATGTTAAAGTTATAAGAAAAAGAAATCTATTATATAGTGAAATACCCACATAGGTTTCCATGCTCAGTATAGGTGAAAAAGCAAATAAAACTGAAGATAAAAATAGTTTAAAATCTTTTAAAGTATAGTCTAAAAAATCAAATAATCTCTCCGGATTTTCTCTCATTTCGTAAGATAAATTCAAATATTTGCTTTGATCTGGAAAAAGAGACCATTCAAACAAAAAACCATTAAATAAAAATGGTGTGAGTAAAAAAATAAGATTAATATATAAATACTTAATACTGATAATTTTTTTTTTATAAATTAAAATAAAAATTGATGATAGTATTAAATAAGAAGCAAAATCATAAATTATAGAATAAATAAAAATTGGCTGAACCCATGAAGTTGGCATATATTGAATGTATTTTAATGCATTAATTAATATGTTTGATTTAAATAAATAATATATTAAGAGTTTATCATTAAAAAACAAATGCAAAAACTAATCACATCTTTTCTAATCGCAATTACAATTACTTTTTTACTTGGAGAAGTAGTAAAAAAAAAATTTGAGGAAAAATGGTATCTCACATTAACTTACGAGCATATTGCTAGACAATTGAATCTAAATTATATGCTTCTAAACCCTGGTATAGCCAATAGAACAGAAAAAAATTTCGAGTTATTAGTTTCTAAACTTAAAAGAGATATTATTATAACTCAAAACAGTAAAAATGCGTGTACAACAATTAGAGGCTTAGAGGCTAATCCCAACATTTTACTCAAATTTGTTGAATTAAGTTTAGAAATGACAATGACCTCTAAAGATAAAACGTTGCTCGAAAAATGTGAAAAGTTTTTAGATGATCAAATCGAGGAATACAATTTGATAAATCAAGAAATAATGAACAGAATTATAAAAGAGAGAGATAATCCCATTATTTTTGAAGATAGTAATGAGATGAATAAAGTTCTGAAAAATTTAATCAAACAATTCGAAACTGATGTTTTAGAGGGGTTCTTAGAAAATCAAACTACCACTGAAGCAAAATTGAGGTTTGCAACCCTGATGATGAATTTGATGAGTAGTATTAATGTGTATGATGTTGATATTTCATTAGATGAAATTTCTAAATTAGATTTTGTGAAAAAAACATTCAGTAATTATCAAAAGAAAGATGAAAATGTTTTATTAATGTATTTTGGTTTATTTATAATAATACAGAGTATTTTATTAATCTTATTTTTTTCAAATAAAAAAACTATTTCATATTTTAAAAGAAAAGCAAAAAATTTTAATTTTTAGTATCTAATTTTTTATTTAAATATAGATAAAAAGAAAATGGTAAAAAATTCATTATTGATAGCCAATTATTAAAAAAATTTCCAGAAGGAATGATTGGCCACAAAGCAGCAAAATAAAATGCCAAAAAACAAAATTTTAAAAAATCATCAGTCTTATTATTTTGAGAATAAAATAAATAAAGTTCTTTTATAATTAAAATATAAATTAAAATTAAACACGAAACCCCAATTAAACCTGTCTCTGACAATAATTGAATGTAATAATTATGTGGATGTCTATCACAGCTGAATCTATTAATTTTGTATTTATGACATTCAGTCCTATAACTACGAGGACCAGAACCAAATATTTTGTTATTTTCAAATATTCTAAAACTTGTTACCATTAAATTGTGATGAAGACCTGAAAAAAATAATACTTTAGGTTCATGTGAATAACCTTCAAGCAAATCTTTTGTAACTTTATAATTATTACTCAAATCGTCTAAAGGTTGAAAAATAAATCTATGCTGATATTTTTTAGAAAATATTAAAAGAAGAGAAAATATAATTAATAATATTGTAATTAAATATTTTAAAATTTTAATAATTTTTTTTTCCTTAAATAAAAAAATGTAAGTAATTAATAATATTAATGAAAGTATTAAACTAGTTCTCTCACCACTTAAAAAAATAATAACAAAAGATAAAAACATTGAAATTACCTTTGGGGTTTTTGGAAAATTGTCATTTTCTAATAATAAGAAAACAAATATGAATGGTAATATCCTAAATATATAACTTCCAAGAATTAATTCATCCCCAAAAAAACTCGATGCCCTATTATTCTCTATTAATTTTAATCCAATTAAATTTGTACCAAAAATTGATTGTATTATTGCATCTAAACCCAATACAATAACACAACAAAGTACTGTTTTTAAAAAATTTAAGAATAGTTTTTCTTTTTTATCCAAAAAGTAATATATAGCCAAAGTATAAATGATATATCTAAAATAGAATATTATGGATAAAGTATTAATTTTATCTATTTGTAAAACAAAATTTGATAAAAGATAAATATAAAAAATTAAAAAAAACTTAAAAAAAAAATTATTGAAATAAAAAAATTCCTTACTTTTAAAAACTTGAAACAAAAAAATCGCCGAGATAGTAATAAGAAATATTTCAAGTAAAAAAATTGAAAAAATTGCTAAAATTGGTAAAGATAATATTGATAAATAAACTAAATCATTTGGAAATTTTGTTGATATTTTGTTCATTCAGAACTTTTAATAAAAAAACTTTTAATTTTATTTTTTATTTCGGTTATTTTAATATTTTTAATGTTATCAAATTTTTCTAGAATTTCGCCAGTTGCAAAAAGATATCCATGTCCATCATGCTCACCATTTTTCAATGCAACAAACACTGTTTCTGAAAATACATTAATTTTTTTTTCTTCTGAAAAAATAAAATCGTTTTTTTGTATTTCTCTTCCATAAGTTAATGTTGCAAAGATTGAATTATCTCTTAGATCCAAAATACCAAAAAGTAATTGATTATTAAGTCTTATTTTATTTAGTATTTCATAAGCTTTATTTCTATCATCATTATTACTAAATTTTATTAGAAAATCTCTGGACATTCTTGGTTCTACTTTTAAAAAATTAACATTTAATTTTTTTAAAAATTTTTCGTGATTGATTAATCTGTAATAGTAATGAGGTTGATTAATTATTTTTTGAGTTAATCCAGTAGCAATAATTATATTTTTGTGATTATCAATATAATCTTTTAAAACTTGATCATAAACTATTAACATTTCTTTAAATGGATCTTCTTGTTTTTTTAAAACTTTTTCAGGATTTTTTAATGATGTTTCGTTTGCTAGCGAATTTAATAAATAGTGATGTTGAATATGTGCTCCAGCATTAAAGAAAACACAAGAAAAATTTGGTTTATGCGTTTTTAATAAATTTAAATGAATCTCATGAATTAATAAATCTAAAAATAATGCTTTTCTCCATTTTCCAAAAAATGAATTTATTAAAATTTTTAAAAAAAATTTATATTTTTTAATTCTTACAAACCTTAAAAAAGTTAAAATTAAATAGATATAATTTTTAAATTTAAATTTTCCAGAAGCATTGTTATTGACAGTGTCTCTGAGAACATCTGTTATAATTCTACTAAAATAATTCTTATCACTTTGAGTTTCTGTCCAAGGATCTGGAATAAAATATGAGGGATTTTCTAAATTATTAACTGCATTCATTGCTGAAATAGAACCTATTTTTAATTTTTCTTGTTCTAATTCCTCAAAAATTTGTTTTTTTTTTGAATTAATCACATCTCCCAATCTAAAAATACCATGATCTTTGGCTCCATAACCTGTATGTATTGAATGCCACTGTATCCAAGGCTCAAGTAACTCCTGTTCTGACTCAGATACAGTATTAATTAATTTTTCACTAATTTTTTTTAATGTATCTAATTTTAAATTATTGAAATATTTTTTTGCATATTTAAAATTTAATTCATTAAGTTCAATCAAGATTAGCTGCATATCAATTAATTTTATTCATTTTCTTATTTGTAATTTCAAACAAGACATTTGATTTTTCTAAATTTTTCATCTTGTGCGAAATAAATATAATGATTTTTTTTCCAAGAAAGTTTTCATATATCATCTCTAAAATTTCATTTTCAGTTTTTACATCTAGCGAGTTTGTGGCCTCATCAAGAACTAATAGATCAGCATCGAAATATAATGCTCTAGCCAGACCAATTCTCTGTAATTCTCCTCCGGAAATATTTAAATTATCACTATTTATTATCGTCTCTAGCCCGTTATCCATTTTACTAATTAAATTAGATAATTTTGTTTTAACAACAATTTGTTTAATTTTTTCTAAGTCGATATCTTCTTTTTTTAATCCAAAAGCAATATTTTCTGAAACACTTTTTTCTAAAATAGAAATATTTTGAGGAACATAACTAATTCTTTTATTAAAAAGATCTAGATTTTCATAAATATTAATTTGATCGTTAAAGATGATTGATCCTTTATTTGGTTCTAATAATCCAAGGAGAAGATTTATAAATGTACTTTTGCCTGACCCACTATTACCAACTATGCCTATAAAATCATTTTTTTTTATCTCTAAATTAATATTCTCTAAAATATTTTTTTCATTTTCATAAGAAAAAACTAAATTTTGAATTTTTATATTTTCTATTTTTTGTGTACCTACTTTTCTTTTAGAAATGTCATTATCTAATTTGATATCTTTATAATTGATCTGAGACTCAAGCAAAATATCGTAAAGTTTATTTACGGTATGCTCTAATATATTTTTATAACTATACGCAGTTAGTATTCTGTTGAATGAAGGCATTAACCTAAAAAAAGCTAAACCATATAATCCCAAAGATGAAAAAACTGAGACAGATTCTGTCTCATTGAATGAAAAATACAGTATTGTTACAATAATTACCACAACTGTTGACTCAATAATTACTCTAGGGGTATTAACAATTACATCTGTTAATAAAGTAGTTTTTAAATATTGATTATTATGTTTATAAAATTCATTTAAAAAAAAAATTTTAGATGAAAATATTTTAATCATTTTAATATTACTTAAAGTTTCTTTTACATGTTTCTGTAATAAAGTCATGGCCTCAAATCTTTTTTCTCCAATGTTAATTGAAATTTTTTTTATAAAAAATTTATAAATTAAAAAAATAAAAAAACATGAAACTAAAACTAATAATGTTAATTTGTAATTAAAAAATAAAAGTAATATAAGAAGACAGACACAAATAAAAAATTCAGCAATTCCTAAAAAAAAGTGATGCATTCCAAATCTCACATCTTCAGCATCAATATTTATATTCTTGATCAGCTCGATAGAACTTTTTTTGACATGAAAATGATATTTTTGGTTTATGAAATTACTATAAAGTGAATTTGTTAAACTTTTTCTAATATTTGCATTAAATTTTTGACTCCAATAAATATAAAATAAATAAATTATATTTTTTAAAATAAAAATCATACAAACAATCAAAAGAAAGAATAATATAATTTCTTTATTACTTTTATTTTCAACTAATGGTATTAATTCTCTTAACTTATCTAAGTATTCAGGATCCATAATTATACTTACCAAAGGTATAACCATACCAATTCCCAAGGTCTCTAGAAGTGCAATAAAAATTGTGAAAATAATTAGCAAAAAGAATTTATTTAATTGCTTTTTTCCAAGTAGAACTTTTATTTTATTATCTAAAAACATTGAATAATTTGTTAATAAAAAATTAATTTTTAGATTTATTTATACTTTAGATAAATATTTTCACTATATTAATTATGTATTATTTAGTTTTTTTTGTGTTAAAATTTTATAAATTTTTTATAATTTACAATATATAATGTTTCCAGATAATAATTGGTATGGTCATAAGTTCATTTTGTCTAAATACTTAGGAATTAAAGAAAAACAAATTTTTGGTTCGCTTCAGCATGGGTGGATATCTCAATTTATTTATCCATTTAAAGAAAAAAATATAAGATTTTATCCCTTATTATTTTGGACAAAAAATATGGAAGAATTTTATAAAAAAAAAAAAATTTTAAATGTAACCTCTATTGGATCTCCTTTTTTATATTTATGTAAATTATATGAAAATAGAAAAAAAAATAAAAAACCAAATGGTACCCTAATTTTCGCTTCTCATTCATCTCAAGATCTAAAACAAAAAACAGATCATAATTTATTAATAAATGAAGTCCAAAAAAAGTTTAAAGGTCCGTACACAATATGCTTTTATTATTATGATTTAAGAGATGAGGTAATAAATATTTATAAAAAAAAAAATTGGTGCGTAATATGTTGCACAAGAAGTAGAGTTGATAAATTTTCTTTAATTAGACAATACATTGAAATTCAAAAACATAAAACCATTGTATGTGGTGAATTATGTTCAGCTTTGTTTTATGCGATGTATTTAAAAAAAGAAACCTCTGTACATTTTAATAGTAATGAAAGATTAAATAATTATACAGTTCAAGAAAAAGATATGGTCAAATCTTATAATAAAATATATCCTAATTTATTTAATGGAGTGTTACCAGCTGAGCAAGGATATTTTCTATCTTTAAAAGAATTAGGCTTTGATTGTATTAAGAGTAAAACTCAGCTAAAAAAAATATTAGGATTTAATTCAATTACTAAACAAATTTTATGCAATTTATATTCTAAAATCTATGATATGAAATATGGTAAAGAATTAAGACAAGGATTAGATCTTAATGAAGAAAATTTAAAAAAATACAAAAAAGCAGCTTTAAACGAATATTAGAACATTATTTAATTTTTCCACTCTTAGAAACATCTACAATTCTTTTTTGACCTGCTTTATCGTAGTCATTTTCATTTTTTGCAACAAATGGACGAAAATTTGATGGATTCCATTCAGGTGTGTACTTCTTAAGATCTTCACTTGTATATTTTTTATTAAACAATTTATAGTTTTTTCCATTTATTTTTGGTGAACGAACATTTTTTAATTTTTCCAACATTCCAGGAGAAACTGTATCAATAGTTGCTTTTACTCTACCACCCTGACCATCTGATTCTGCTTGCATAGGTAAAGCACCTGAGCAATTTTTACAATATCTTTCAACTTGGTCCTTAAAATCCTCTGGAGTTTTTTTCCACCAACCTTTTTCAATTGGATATCCACCTGGTCCATCCAACAAGTAATCTAAACTAGCGGCAACCTCACAAAAAAAAGCACCTTTAGGAGTAATTGAGGCTGACCATTGTTCCTGTATCCAGCAATTATCAATTAACTTCCACATTAAATCTTTATCTTCAACAACCTCATCTATGGATACCAATAATGGAGTATGCTTTCCATCAAGTGTTGAATGATCGTTGTAAGTAATTCTGTCTTCATCAAATGTCTCAAATATTAAATCTTTATTCTTTGTCCAATTAAAACCACTTGTCCATAACTCTCTATTTCTTCTTGGTATCATTTCACTATAAATTTTACATATTTCATCAAATTTAGGATGCAAAGTTGGATCTCCACCCATTAATCCAATTCTCCCAGGAAAATCTTGAAGTGAGTCTATGGCTTTTCTTACATAATCCAAATCCATAAAATAACTTTTTCTGTGATGACCAACATGTCTTGTACAATTGGTACACTTCAGCCAACATGCATTTGTTACATCAATATGTATTACTGTATTTTCATATATAGGTCGCATAACAATATTCCTATTTTATTATTGAGTATTTATCAATATCATTAATCTCAAAACCACTAGAATTTTCTAAAGTGCACAAAAAAGTATTGCAGTTTTCTAAATTCAAGTTTTTGAGGTTTTCCTTAATAAATTTAGATTTAAATAAATTTGAAAATTTAATTAAACTGTTTCCATATTTATTCGTTTCAAAAATTATATTTTTCATGTCACAGTTATTTATATTAAATTTTTCAAAAAGATTTTTGGTCATTTTAGATCCTCTAAAACAAGAATTAAAAAAATTACAAGAATTAAAGTTATTATTAATTAATATTCCAGCTCTTAAATCGAAATTTGAACCATTTATATTTTCGAAATTACAATTTTTAAAATTAGTGTGAAATAATTCACAATTTGAAAAATTACAATTTATAAAATTACAATTCACTATATCTGTTGTGCCAAAGTCCACCTCGATAAAATTACAATTTTCAAATTTTATATTAACCAAACTAGTAAATTTAATATAAACTTTTTTAAAAACTGTATCGCTAAAGCTATCTGATTCTAAATTTTTGTGATTATAGTTTTTATTTTGTATTAAAAGCATAATGATATATAAAACTTTCTTAATTATAATCAATATAAATGAAAAAAATAGTTATAACTGGTTGTCTAGGCTACATAGGTTCTGAATTATGTAAGCTTTATTCAGGATTAAGTTGGAAATATGAAATTGTAGGTATCGATAAACGATTTGTTTCTGAGAGAGTAAATGAATTAAAAAGGAGAAAAATTAAATTTATTCAAGCAGATATTTTAAACTTAGAAGAAGTTAAAGAACAAATCCAAAAAGCTGACGTTGTTCATCACTTAGCTGGTATTACAGATGTTGCATATGTAAAAAAAGACTCTGACAAAGATAGAGATGAAATGATTAAAAAAGTAGCTATAGATGGCACCAAAAATATTCTTGACTCAATGAATGCAAATGCAAAAATTATTTTTCCATCAACCCATGTTGTATTTGAAGGTTTAAAAGAACCGAAAGAAAACATAGATGAAAATCAAAAAACTGAAACCTTTCTAGCATACTCTTCTAGTAAGGTTAAAAATGAAAATCAAATTATCAAATCAGGTAAAAAATATGCAATTTTTAGATTAGGATCAGTGTACGGTTTTTCAACAGACACAATGAGAATAAATATTATGCCTAATTTGTTCTCAAAGATAGCTTCACAAAATGGGACTATAAAACTTTTTGGAGGTGGAGTGCAGTTAAAAAGTCTTGTTCCATTAATTGATGTAGTAAGATGCTTTAAATTTGCTGAAGAAAATCTAAATTTTAAAAATGGAATTTACAATCTTACCAAAGAAAATGTCACAGTAAAAAAAGTAGCTGATATTTGTAAAAATATAAATCCACAATTGAACATAGTATCTACTGATGATGAAGTACCTAATAAAGGATATACTTTATCAAATAAAAAACTTCTCGAAACAGGATTTAGTTTTGTTAACAATTTAGAAGTTTGTTTGAAGGAAATGATTGAAAAATGGTCGTATAAAAAATTTGATAAAAATTTAGAATACACATTTAAAGGTGTAAGAGATTTTATAGATGAAAGAGGTAAAATAAGTAATTATGATTTGCCAGAACCAATTAATATGATTGGTTATATTGATTCAAAAAAAGGAACAATGAGAGCAAATCATTTTCATCCAGTCCAAGAACAAAAGGTTTTGTTAATTAAGGGACAATTTATCAGCATTTACAAAGATGTTACAGATCAAAATGCTCATAAAGTGACTCATGTTGTTAATGAAGGAGATATGATTGTCACACAACCCAATGTAGCTCATACAATGGTTTTTACTGAAGACTCTATTTTTTTAAATTTAGTACGAGGTGAGAGAGAACATGAAAATTATGGTATTACTCATACAATTCCTTATAAATTTGTAGATGAAAATGAAAAAAATTTATTAAATTCTATATATAAACTTAATTGTAGATGTTGTAATTCTAAAAAATTAAAAAGGGTTTTGTCACTAGGTTACCAGCCTCTTGCAAATAATTTATTAGATAACATAAATGATGAATTTAAAACTTATCCTCTAGAATTAAATGTTTGTGAGGAGTGTTTTAATTGCCAGCTATCAGTAGCAATAAATAGCGATGAGATGTTTTTAAATTACTTGTATCAATCTTCTACAACTAAAAAGTTTAGAGATCATTTTGAGGAAGCTGCAAAAAAATATATTAATGAATTTAAATTAGATAAAGATAGCTATATAATTGACATTGGAAGTAATGATGGGATAGGATTAAAACCTTTTTTAGATAGTGGTTATAAAAATATTCTAGGTATTGAGCCTGCAAAAAATTTATCAGATATCGCAAATCAAAATGGTATTAATACCTTTAATGGATATTTGCATGAAAAGGCAAAAAAGCCTGAAAAAAATGGAGCAGATCTAATATTAGCGTCAAATGTTTTTGCACATGCAGACGATTTGAAATTAATGGCTGAATCAATGAAAAAATTATTAAAACCAGAGGGCAAAATAGTAATTGAAGTTCAATATTTAGTTGACACAATCAAAGATCTTACTTTTGATAATATATACCACGAACATACTAATTATTGGTCATTAACAACTTTAAATAATTTTTTAAAAAAACTTAATCTTTTTGTTTATAAGGCTGAAAAAATTAACACACATGGTGGATCGATAAGAGTTTATGTTTCTCAAGAAAAAAACCTTTCTATAGAAAATTCAGTGATTGATTTACTAAAAAGTGAAGAAAATTTTGGAATTAATAAATTATCTACTTATTTTGAATTTGGAGAAAAAATAGAAAAATTAAAAGAAATAGTTTTAAAAAATATCAGACAATTAAAAACAAAAAACAAAAACTTAGTTGGGTACGGTGCACCTGCTAAAGCTACTACTGCACTTAATTATTTTAATATAAAAAATGAAATTAATTATATAATTGAAGATAATCCTTTAAAATATGGAAAATTTGTTCCTGGTGTAAATATTCCAATTAAATCAAAAAAAGATAGTGATATAAAAAACCCAACAGTAATTGTTTTGGCGTGGAATTTTTTTGATTATATTAAAAAGTCTAACTTAGACCTATCTAATAATATAATATCTATTAAAGAATTAGAAAAAAATTAATATATTTTACATGCGAATTATAAATAAATTTTATAATTTAATTTTCTCTAAACTAAATACTATTAGATATTATATAAAAGAAAAAATTTTATATACAATTGTTAAAAAAAAATCCTTTGAGATTCTAAAAATCGATAGACCATTGATCAGTATAATTATGCCAACTTACAACAGATGTAAAATCCTTGCTGAAATTGGTTTACCGACTGTCTTAAATCAAACTTACAAGAACTTTGAGTTAATTATAGTATCTGATGGTAGTACAGACAATACAGAAGCAGAGGTAAAAAAATTTAATGATAAAAGAATTAAATTTTATAAAATCGTAAGAAAAAAAAGATATCCATCAAATTTAAATAATCATTGGGCATGTCATTCAGTTGTACCAACAAATTTTGGTTTAAAAAAAATTAGTGGTAACTGGATATCTCATATTGATGATGACGATATTTGGACTGAAGATCATTTGGAAAAATTGTTAAATTTTGCGATCCAAAATAGTTATGAATTTGTATCTAGTTCACATATTGAAATAAGGAATAAAGAGAAAATTATTAAGGATTACTCTAAAAATAAACCCTCAATAGGTGCTCACCAAACTTGGTTGTATACTGCTAATTTATCATTCTTTGAAAGAAATATTAATTGTTGGCGAAGAAATTGGAATAGGATTCATGATGTTGATGTTCAAGACAGAATGACAAAAGTAGGACTAAATTTTGGTTATTTAAACGAGGTTACCTATACTGCAAAACCTAGACCAGGAGAAAATGAAATTGGAATTAAAGCGATGAAAAGTAATGAAAAATTTTATGAAGATAAATATAAATTTGAATAAATTTTTTATAAATTTTAATTTAAAAAATTATTATTTTTCCGTAAAAAACTATATCCAATGTGAGATTTAAAAAAATCTGCATGATAATGTTTAAAATTATATTTATCAATTTTATCTTTAAATAAATTCCAAAATTTTTTTTGTAAAATTAGTTCCTCTTTGTCTAAAACGAAATTATTTTCGATAAGTTTTAACATATCAGCAACTGCTTCTTTAATTTCCTCAGGAGAATTATCTTCTAACTGAATTCCCTTCATATTAAAAATTTCATCCCTTTTAACATCAGCTAAGTTTAAATCAAATATTTCACTTAATGTTAGTTTTTTTCTCGAATTTTTATTTTTGAAGTGTTTAAAAATAATTAATTGTTTTTTATTCACAGATCTTGTTTGACTTACTAAGGTAAATGAAACAAATACAATTGGTTTGTTAAATATAGCTGCGACTATATCAATTCCTGCACCAGTTGATAAAAAAAAATTACAATGAGAAGACAAAAAAATATCTAAAAAATCACTTTTGTGTTTTGAATTTGCATAATCTATAAATTTACTATTATTTAAACTAAACTTTTTTTCAACTGTTTGGCCCATTCTAAAAACATGGTATCCAAGACTCATTAAATATTCTGAAACTAATCTAAAGTCCTCTATATCACAGTTTCTGAATTTACTTTGATCTCCAGACTTATAGTAATCTAGGTCGTAATGTTTGCTAAATAAATCATTAACATAAGTTTCATCCCTACAAAGAAGACATACATATTTGTCCCCTTTTTTTAATCCCATCTCTTCTAAATACTTATAACCGTTTTCTATATCTTTCTTTGTAAAATAATTAACTATTTCATTATCTTTTTCTCTATCCCTTAAATCAAGAGACTCATTAAATTTATGAAGTTTAGCATTATGCTTTGCGTCACCAATTAACTTAATTCGATTAAGATATATAAGCGGTAAAATTAAAAATTCAGGTAGAATCGTGATACTTTTTTTAAATACATTATATAAAAAAATATTACATATTGGTTTTTCTGCATAAAATATATCAAAACCTCTTTTAGATTTTCTTTTTTTTTCAGAAATATATAGGTTTAAATCATTGGCAAAATGTCCAATTCTTTTAGAAGGCAATTTACCAAATCTCACAAGAAAGTAATTTGAAAAAAGTCTTATAATTAAGAATATTGGTAAATAAACGAAAATTAGAAGGAAAAATGACGATGTGTTTAGTAACTTTTTTATTTTATGAACAAAAGTTTTTTTATCTCCATTTTTTAATTGTAAAAACTGACTTTTTATCCACTTAAGTTTGTTGGGTAATAATAGCATTTACAAATAGTAATTAATTTATTTAAAAAAAAAAACAAGTATATTGGAAAAATGAGGATCAACTACAGACCAGAAATAGATGGTCTTAGAGCTATTGCTGTAGGGGCTGTAATTATATATCACGCTGAAATAATAATTCAAGGAAGTCAACTTTTTAAAGGTGGATATATTGGTGTAGATATTTTTTTTGTAATATCTGGATATCTCATCTCTTCAATAATTTTTAGAGAATTAGAAGAAACAAAATCTTTCTCATTTAAATATTTTTATGAAAGACGTATTAGAAGAATTATTCCAGTTTTAATTTTTGTAATTATCACATCAATCCCTATTGCATGGTTTGTTTTAAGTCCTATAGAATTAGTTGATTACTCAAAATCAATTTTATACACACTGGGATTTAGCTCTAATTTATACTTTCATTTTTCAGGACAAGAATATGCAGCCTTAAGCGGGCTATACAAACCATTTCTTCACAGTTGGTCTTTATCAGTTGAAGAGCAATATTATGCAATATTTCCTATAATAATTTTAATAATATTTAAATTTTATAAGAAGTTTCTAATTAATTTTCTTTTTTTAATTTTTTTTAGCAGCTTATTGTTATCAGAAATGGGAAGTAAAAATTTTTCATCATTAAATTTTTATATTTTACCAACAAGAATGTGGGAAATATTAATTGGAACTTTTGTAGCATATTATAAATTAGACAATAAATATCAGAGTAAATTAACAAAGATTAATTATGTGTTTCCAAGCTTTGGATTAATATTAATATTTTATTCATTTCTATTTTTTGATCATAGTTTTAGACATCCATCTTTATACACTCTTCTACCAATAATTGGTGTTCTGTTAATTATATGTTTCCCAAATAAGAATGAAATTGTTAATAAAATATTATCATCTAAATTATTTGTTGGAATTGGATTAATTTCTTATTCACTTTATCTTTGGCATTATCCAGTATTTGCATTTGCAAGAATTACAGAGATTACATCAGGTAATTTTATATTTAAAATTTTATTAGGATTATTAATTTTATTTTTATCAATTTTTTCATATATTTTTATTGAAAAGAAATTCCGTGATAAAAAAAATAATTTTAAAAATATTTTAATTTTATTAACTACGTTTTTATTTTTAATATTTTTTTTCTGTATATATGTAATTTCAAAAAATGGCATTAATGATCGAATGCCAAAATATTTACAAAATGTTACTTATAATGAAACTCATAAATTACTTAAAAACTCTAAAAATATTGAATGTCTTCAAAATAAAGATGGATGTGTATTTAATAAAAATTCAAATAAAAAAGTATTTTTAATTGGTGATAGTCATGCTGCATCTATTGGTTTTGATTTAAAAAATAATCTTATAAAAAAAAATTATAAATTAATTACTTCACTTATGGGAGATTGTGGTTTTTTTCCAGATTTTGACCTTATCGATATTAAATTTCAACAGATTGATACTCACTGTAATAAAAATTATTTTAAAAATTTACAAGAAAAATTAATGAAAAATAAAAATTCAATAATAATTTTTAGTGCTAAAATGCCTCTTTATATTAATAATTTGAAATTTGATATTTCAAAAGGTAACAGCCAAATTAAGTGGAAAAAAGCTTACATTTCAGAAAACAAAAGAATTACAATTCAAAAATCTTTTAAAAATTTAATTTCTAGTTTATCGAAAGAAAATAAGATTATTTTAATTTATCCCATACCAGAAATGGGTGTAAATATATCAAGAAAACTTCTTAATGAACATTTGAGTAATAAATTCAACTTAAAAAAAAATAATATTGATAATCATAATTTCAACGTGCCTTTTGAAGTTTATAAAATTAGATCTAAATCAACTTTTGATTTATATAATTCAATAAACAATAAGAATATTTACAGAATTTATCCACACAAAGTTTTATGTGATGAACATGTTACAAAAAATTGCTTTTCTTTTGATGATGAAAACATTTATTATTTTGATGAACATCACTTATCTGTTGCTGGATCAAAAAAAATAAATGAGAATATAATTAGACTAATTGATCAATTAAACAAATAACAAATAATTAATAATAAAAATTTATTTTGGTCTAAATTTATCAAACCATTTTCTATCAAAGTTATATGACTTATCATCAACAATATAGTCATAGCTTGGTTTTCCAAAAATAATTTTGTCATAAGAAACACCCCAATTTTCAAGCTGTTGCAAAGTAAGTTTTTTTGCACGTTTTTTAGCTAAAGAAACTTTATCTTTAGATCTACCCATAAATCTTGCTGTAAATAGAATTATATAAAAATTTTTTTTTAAAAAATTTATTTTTTTTATTGCTTTTTTAATTGGTTTACTTTTTTTGTAATTATTTCCTGATGTCTTACAAATAACTCCATCAATATCAAAACAGATTTTTTTTTTCAAATATTTAACTCCTTCTTAATCATGTTTTCAAAATTGCTTTTCCAATTATTTTTTTAGATTTAAAGTCATCAATTAGATTATTAATATTATTTATAGGATATATTTTATCTAAATATTTATCAAAGTTGAAATTAGTTTTTTTTAAAAAAGTAAAATATTTGTTTATATCTAAATCAGGGTTAAAATCACCTCCATAAGAACCAATTACTTTTATTCCATAATTAATTTTCATTTGGTTAAGCTCTATTTTGCTCTCTTTTTTTGCAACACCAAGTAAACAAATATTAACCTTCGGTTTGATAATTTTTAATATTTTGTTAAGTAATTTAGAATTTCCACTCGTATCAATTACATGATCATAATATGAACTTTTCAATTTGTTAATTAATTCTTTAGTATTAATTTTTTGATAAGTTTTGGAACAACCAAAAAATATTGATTTTTGTAATGATTTTTTTCTTTTATCGATAACATCAATATAAATTTTTTTATTTTTACAATAGTGGACAATGGGTAGGCCTATAGCTCCTGATCCTATCAATAAAATTTTTTCATTTTTGTTTGCTTTAATTACTTTTTCAACTGTTGAAATACCAACAGGTATAGAACAACCAAGCAGAGAATAATATTTAAGATCATTTTTTTTCGAATTAATTTTTGTCAACCTATTTTCAGAAATTATCGCATAATCACTAAAAGTTGTTATCATTCCTGAATTAACTATCTTATTATTTTCAGTGAAATAATTTATTTTCTTGCTATCACTTCCTAATGATTTCATCCAATGCATAACCACATAACTTCCTACAGAGATTTTTTTTTTTGAATTTTTTTTTAATACTTTACCTACAGCTTCATGTCCTAGACAATGAGGCAAATATTTATCTTTACCTTTGATCCCTATAATTTCACCATATTGTGATGAGCAAAATCCAGTATATAAGATTTTAACAAGAAACTGCCCTTTTTTTAATTTTGGTATATATAAGTCAAATTTTTTTAATGGTTTATTTTGCTTAGTTAGTACCCAAGCACTTGTTTTGATATTTTTGATTAACATTTTAAAATTTTAATTAATAATTATTAATTTGATTTTAAAGCCTTTTCAATTATATAATTTTTTAATAATGAAATTATTAAGAAAAATTTTTTCTCCAGGACTTATTTTAATTTCTTTAACTTTGTTGGCATATACTTTTTATAAATCAGAAATAGTATGGTATGGTGGAAAAAGAAATTTTTATTTCGTATATTACTTATTTTCCTTTTTATTAATAGTTTTGACATTAATTTCACTTTTTTTGAAGAATTCTCAAAAAGATTATTTAATTATTTTAGTTATAACCTCTGTAATTACCTTGTATGCTTACGAATTTTACTTAATTAAATACCCCCCTATTGATAGAAAATTAAGTAAAGAGCTATTATTAAAAGAAAAGCTATACAGAGAAAAAACTGGAAAAAATTATGATTCCAGAACAAAACATGAAATTTATAATGAATTTAAAAAAAAGGATAAGGACATTAAAGTTATAGTTCATCCTACGTCTTATATAAGTGAAAATTCAAATTTTATTCCATTGTCTGGGATATCAAGTTCAAAAACAATTTTTTGCAATGAAAATGGATACTATTCAATTTATCAAAGTGACAGGCATGGTTTTAATAATCCAGATTATGAATGGGACAGTAAAGAAATAGAATATTTGTTAGTTGGCGACTCTTTCACTCATGGAGCTTGTGTTAATAGACCTCATGATATTGCTTCTGTCCTAAGACAATTATCGAATAAATCTACTTTGAATTTAGGATATGTTGGAAACGGGTCATTAATACATTACGCTACAATAAAAGAATATCTTAACCCTAAAGTAAATAAAATATTATGGATGTTTTTTGAGGGAAATGATTTGTTAGATCTTAGTTTTGAATTAACAAGTAAAATATTTAAAAACTATTTAGAAAATGATGATTTCAACCAAAATTTAAAATATAGACAAATAGAAATTGATAATATCGCAAATCAAAAAATAATTTCAGGTCATACAGAAAGGGTAAAAGAAATTAAAAAAAAATTTAATTTTTTTGAATTTATAAAATTAATAAATATTAGAAATATTACAAACAATTATCTTCCAAAAAAATACCAACCCTCAAACCAAACTGTCCCATTTTTAGAATTCAAAAAAATACTTAATTTAGCAAATAATTTTGCAACAAATAATAATTCAAAATTATTCTTTGTGTACCTTCCAGAATATAATCGTTATAAAATAAAATATGATAATGAAAAATATCAAAAAATTAAAAAAATAGTAAATGAATTAAACATACCTTTCATAGATATTGATTCTGAAGTATTTAAAAAAGAAAAAAACCCTTTAAGTTTATTTTCTTTTGAATTAGAAAATCATTATACAATAAATGGATATTACAAAGTTGCTGAAACTATATTTAAAAAAACAGTTATAAATAATAATTAAATAATTTAAACAGTTTCTCTAATTTTTTTGTTTATTCTAACAAAATTTAAATTTTTGATATTACCAATATCCATAAAAAATTTTTTTGTTTCAAAAACACAAGCTTTATTTAAATTTTTAGGTATTATATCATTTGAAAAATCATTAAATTTTTCTTTTTTTATAATATTTAAATAAGACTTACTAATTATATAAATTGCACCATTTGCTAAATTGCCTGGTGCATTTATTTTTTTTTCATAAAACCCGGTAAGTATATTTTTCTTTTTAATTAAAATACCTGAATTTTTTTTGTCATAAGTTTTAAATGCTAAAATTGAAAAATTATTTTTCTTAATATTTCTTTTATGAAAATTAAGAAAATTTTTCAAATTTTCATTACAAATATTGTCTGAGTGTAACAGGATACCATCTTTGTTTTCAAAAAAACTTGTGTTTTTAATTAATGTACCAGCAGTGCCAAGTTTATTTTTTTCAAAACTTAATATAATTCTATTCCTGTATTTACTTTTATTTAAATGATGTTTAATTAATTTTGATTTATAATTTAGATTTATTAATATTTTTTTTATATTTATTTCTTTAATTAATTTTTCTATCCAGTAATCAATTAATTTAAAATCTTTTTTATTATTTATTTCAATTAAAGGTTTTGGTTTAAATCTTGTGATTGGCATAAGTCTTTTACCATCGCCTGCACACAACAAAATTGCATTCATTTAAATTTTTTTAAAAGTTTCTCTAATTTGCTTTTTTTAATTGGCTTATTTCCAATTCTATTTACTTGCAATGATGCCATTAGGCTTCCAATTAGTGTGGCATACCAAATATTTGAACCTGTGCTTAGAGCTAGTGAGGTTGAAACAAATAAAGAGTCACCAGCGCCTGATATATCCTTAGCAACGTTACTTAAAGATGAAATTCTATCCGTTTCTATCCCATTAATTTTTTTTGATGCTTGAATCATCACTCCCTCCTTAGAAAGTGTTAAAAGCATATATTTTGCTTTCATTTTTTTCATTAAATTTTTTGATAATACTACTAAACCTGAGTCAAAATCTTTCAAATTAATTCTGGCTTCATATTCAGTGGGTGTTACTAAATCTATATTTTTATACCTAAGCAAATCTCCAAATTGAGAAGAGCTTTGACAATCAACAAAAATTTTTTTTTTATACATTTTGCAATGTTTTTGAATTGAATTAACTATTTCAGCACTCAATAAACCATAATTGAAATCTGAAATAATTACAGCATCAACTTTTTTTATCTGCTTTTTTATTTCTTGAATTATTTTACTACTTACACTTTTGTTTATGAAATTATTATTATAATTATTTATTCTCAGTAAAGTTTTTTCAATTGTTCTAAATTTCTCTTTTACAACTGTTCTATTGCTTCCATCGTTAAATATTTTAAACTTAACTTTGTTTTTGTTAAGATTACTTTCAATAAATTTTCTATAATTTGAAGAATCTGCTGCGGAAATTAATTTAACCTTTGCTCCAAGGGCAGAAGCATGCATAGCAACTATTCCCGCACCTCCTAAAAAAATTTTTTCATTTATTTTTTTCGTAACTATAGTTGGATCTTCTCTGGACATACCCAAAGGATCTAAAAAAATATATTTATCGATAATTAAATCTCCTATAACCAAAATATTTAATTTATTAAATTTATTTAATATTTTTTCTAAATTGGAAAAAGAAATATTGTGTCTTTTTAGATAATCTTTTGGGTAATTAAAATTATTATCAAAATTGCTTTCAAACTCGTTTTCAATAAAATCTTTAGAAGAAATACCTAACTCGCCTGATCCAAAAACTAAATTTCCACCATAAGATTTTAATATTTTTTCTTCAACATTAAATACACTTTCATATTCTTTTCCTTTTACCAGAATATTAGGCTTATGTTTTAAAATAAAATTTTTTTTTGATTTTATTAAGTGTGCCTCATTTACAATATGAAGTGATTTTACACCTCGTAATCTTCGGTTTTCAGAAATAATTGCACCCTTACCTGCAAGTTTATCGTCAAATACGCCAACAATCAATTTTCCACCTAATTTTTTTGCAAATTCTAAAATTCTTATATGACCACTATGTATAACGTTAAAATTTCCATACACCATTATTTTTAAATTTTTTTTCATTTTAATTAAAATATATAAAAGAATAATCTCCTTTATAACCAGTTTGCTTAAATATCCACTTCCATTCCAAAGGAGAAAAAAAGGCTTCGCATGTTACTTGCCAATACAACAAATTAGTTTTTTCAATTTCATTTCTATAGGACTCAACACATATATATGCATTTTTTTTTGTTACCCTTGAAATTTCTTTTAAAGATTTAAATAAGTTTTCTAAATCTAAATTATGTAATGTATTAATACTAATCACTAGATCGAAATAATTTGAATTGTAGGGTAATCTGTTTGCATTGCCCTGCTTTAAATATTTTTTGATTTCTTTTTTTGATTTCTGAATTGCATACTTCGAAATATCGAGGCCATGAATTTCTATTCCTGGTAATAATTTTTTTATTTCATAAATCAAAAAACCTTTTCCACATCCAACGTCTAATATTTTTTTTTTATTGTCTAATTTATATATATTTATAATTTTATTTGCTAATTTGGTAAATCTTCCAGGGATATACCTATAACCACCATAATTTATTCTCCTATCTCCATCCCAATAATGGTAACCCCAGTTTTTAGCTAATTTTGCAGCAATATGTTTTGGATATTTTTTATCATTTACTCTTTTCAAGTAATCTCTCTTGGTACTCTTGTGAAGGCTTTTCATTAAGTCTAGATACATCTGTAATTATAGTAGTTTTTTGCTTTTTTAATTATTGCTTGATTATTGCCTTTATTTCTAAAAATACTATTTAATATTATGAATGTCCATTTTATTCTATTTAAATAATATAAATTAAAAAAATTATTTGAAATATTAATTTTATATTTTCGCTCAAATTTTTTAATGATATAAATTATTTGTGTCCTTGATAAAGAAAATTCAGGGCAGTTTGCAAAATCTAACAAAAGTTTTGTTAAACCATCTAATCCCGAATACTCAAAATCAAAAAAATAAATTTTCTTATTTCTTACAATTGCGTTTCTGAAACCAAAATCTGAAGGCGATATAATTTTTTTATCTTGGTCTTTAAATTTATAATTTTTTAAAATTTTTTTTTTCTGATAATAAAAATCTTCTTTAAGTTTAAAATAAAAAGTATTTAAATTTAAATTTGATAATAAAATTTCGTTATATTTTTTTAAATATTTTTCAGTAATAGTTAAATGGTTAGTATAATTTAAACAATGATCTACAGCTCTAATAGAATATCGTGAGCTATTTTTAAAATTTTTATTTAAGTTAAAGATAAATTTAATAGCTTGATCTAAATAATTTTTATTTACTTTTTTAATTTTTTTTCCTTTTAATTCTGTCATTGCTAAAAATGTGTTTATTGGATTTATATAAACTACTTTTGGAATAGAATTATTTTCTTTTGAAAATCTTTCTAAAAAAAATTTTTCTCTTTTAAAAGAATTTTTATTTTTAAAATGTTTAATTAAAATATTTCTCTTTTTATCTAAATACAAATTATTATTATATCCTTGTTTTTCTAGCTTATATTTCGTCTTTATTTGATTATTTATAAATTTAAATATTTTACTTGAATTAGTAGAACTAAAAAAAAATTTACTTTTTTTATTTGAAAACCATATTTTTATAACTTTATTGTTTATTTTTTTTAAAATATTAGGAAGATCATCAATGAAAAAGTTACATTTTTCTTTTTCAATTATTTTTATTTTTTGATCAATATTATTTGCAAAGAATATTTTATACTTAATTTTTTTTGTTTTTAAGTTTGCTTTACACCATACTTTTGCAGCATTCTGTAAGTTAATTTTTTTTCCCAATATTGGAAATTGAGTTTTATGACTTATGATATAAATCTGGAAATTTTGCTTATTTAATTTTTTTAAAAAACTTAAAAAACCGTTGGATAATTTTGCAAACTTTATGTATTTGCCATAAATTTCACCCTGCAGTTTTGTCCATTCTCTTTCACCATAATTTAAAATAAGATAATTTTTTAAATCGTCTTTTCTGGGGTTTTTCTTTTTGATATTGATTTTTTTATCTTTAATAACTTTTTTTATTACATTTGAATAATCAATTATAGTATTGTCGAAATCTATTCCTATAATCACAACTAGTTAAAAACTTTGTTATATATTGTGCTAGCGGACAAGCCTAAAGCTTGTCTTGATTCTATATGAGATCCTAATCCAGTCAAAAACTTGTCTGGTGTGCCAAACGTATAAAAATTTTTGTGAAAAATTTTTTTTGTATATAAGAAATTTTTTATAGTAGATGAAAATCCTACATTTTCTATTTGTTCTTCTAATAGTAAAATTTTTTTCTTTTTTCTAAATTCTGAAATAATATATCTTTCATCAAATGGTTTTAAAGAACATACACTTGTCAACTCAACTTCTTTCTGATTTCTAAATAATTTTAACATTTCATGACCTATAGAAATTGTTGATCCAACGCATAAAATTAAATACTTAGAGCCCCGTTTCAATATATTTACTTTATTATCTTTGATAATTGGTTTTTTTTTAAAAAATGTTTTTTCTCCTTTTTTTCCAATTCTAATGTAGCTAGGTTTTTTGTCTTTAATAACTTTTTCCAAAACCGCTTCAAGTTCTATGCTATCAGATGGAGAAAAAATGCTTAGGTTGGGAATACACTTCAAAATACTATAATCATCTAACGAATGATGTGTAGCTCCTAAAGATGAATAAGACAAACCAGAACCAGTGCCTACAATTATTACTGGTAATTTTTGATAAGCTACATCTAACTTAATCTGCTCTAAACATCTTAAAGTGTTAAAAGTAGCAATCGTATATGTAATTGCAATAGATCCTGAAGAAGCTAGCCCTGCAGCAAGCCCTGTCATTAGCGATTCTGCAACACCACAATTATAAAATCTTTTACTGTATTTTTTTTTATAATCGTCAAATAATCTATTTCCTATATCTCCAGAAAGTAAAATAATTTTTTTATTTTTTGAAGCTAATTTAGTTATAACTTTAGCAAAAGCATTTCTCATGTTATATTTTTAGTTGCTTAAAAGATTTAATCGTCTCAAGTCTATTGGGAGATCTATAATGCCAATTATTATCATTTTCCATAAAAGAAACACCTTTTCCTTTAACAGTGTTTGCAATTATTATTTTAGTATTTTTGGTTTTCGTTTTTAAAGCTTTATCTAATTGAAATAAATCATTCCCATTAATATTATAAATAGAAAAGTTAAAGTCTTTCAATTTTTTTTCTAATTTATTTAAATCTAAGATTTCATTTGATTTTCCAGTAGCTTGCCATTTATTTTTATCAATAATAACTGTGAGATTATTTAATTTTTTTTGACTAGCGAATAAAAAACTTTCCCAGACTGAACCCTCATTACACTCTCCATCACTTAATAGAACAAATACTTTGTTTTTTTTATTATATATCGATTTATTTAAAGCCAGGCCACAACCAAAGGGTAAACCGTGTCCTAACGAACCCGTTGAACACTCAACACCAGGAATTTTAATATTTGGGTGTTCCTCAATAATCGAATCTTTATCTGAATAACTTAATAATTGTTTTTTTGTTATTATTTTTTTTAAATACAGGCATGCATATAGTGCTGATGCCGCATGCCCCTTACTCAAAATAAAATAGTTTCTTTTTTTGCTATTAAAATTATTTTTATTTATTTTAAGATATTTAAAATACAATATTGAAAGAATATCAATACACGACAATGCAGAACCAAGATGTGCTGTTTTTTTTCTATAACTCAACAAAATAACTATTTTTCTTAATTTATTAGAATTTTCTTTTATTAAGTTAATCATTTAAGTTTAAGTTTCTTCATAGTTTTAACGTTGTAGCAATTTGATGTATCTTTATAAAACTTATTTAAAGATATTAATTCTTTAATTGCATCACTGACACTATAAATTGGTTTAAATCCTGTTTTGATCAATTTAGTAGAATCCAGTCTATAAGATCTTTTGTCATTTGTTTTTTTATAAATAATTTTTGTTCCTAATTGTTTTTGAACCAACTTAGCAATGTTAATGATTGATAAATTTTCAAATCCTGCATTATAAATTCCATGAGGTATTGAAGAGTTTTTAATAAAGTGCAGATAAACTCTTGCCATATCCTTTACATGAATATTAGGTCTAACTTGTTTGCCCCCTAAAACTGTCATCTTTTTTCTTTTAAGAGCTTGGTTGGTCAAAAGATTTACGCTCACATCTAATCTTAAACGAGGAGAATAACCACATACTGTGGCTGGTCTGATTATATGGATCTTCAATTTATTTTTATAATTATTTAAGATTTGTTCAGCAATCATCTTGGTTTTGTTATATGTGGAAATAGGTAATAAGTCTGTATCTTCAGTAACTTTTCTTTTTTTACTCACACCATATACACTACCAGAGCTTGCATATAAAAAATGCTTAACTTTATTTTTTATACATTTTTCTATAAGCATTTTTGTTCCAAGGACATTTACTTCCCAAGATATTTGTGGATGAAGCTCTACACCAGGGTCATTTGCTATATTTGCCAAGTGTATAACTATATCTATATCTCTTAGTTCTTTATTTGAAATTTTTCTAAAATCTTTTTTTATTTTTTTAATTTTTAAATTTTTTTTAAAGTTATCTCCAAACCAAAAGGTGTCTAAAATTTTAACTTTAAAATCATTATCTAAAAGTAATTTGGTTATTTCAACCCCCTTGTATCCAGCTCCACCAATAATCAACACTTTTTTATTTTTCATTTATTTTTTATGAACGTAAATTGTATTTTCTGATTTAATTTTTTTGTAGTTATGTAAAATCCAGTCTATTGTTTTATTTAAACCCTCATCTAAATCGACTCTACTCTTCCATTTCAATTCTTTTTTTAATTTAGAAGATGATAATTTATAAGCAAGATCTTTACCCATATTTTCTTTTTTTATTTCGATTAAATCATTATAGTCTTTATTCATTTTTTTACATATTAGTTTCACAAGATCTTTGATTGATATTAACTTGTCTGTTGAAATATGATAAGTACTTCCTATTACTCCTTTCTTGCTAATTTTCCATAACGCCTCAGAAACATCAATTATATCTATAAAAGACCTTTTTGATTTCCCACCTCCATACAATGGAATTTTTTTATTATTCAAAATAGAGATTATAGTTTTTGGAATTATTCGGTACAACTTTTGCCTAGGTCCATAAACATTAGCTGCTCTTGTAAAAATTACTGGAAAATTAAAATTTTTATTGAGTGCTAACAAATGTAAATCCATTGATGCTCTTGAAATTGCATAAGGAGTGTTTGGTAGAAATACGTTATGTTCTTTAATCCATTTGCTAGTTGAACCATAAACTTCTGGCGTCGTAAAATGAATATACTTGTTTAAATTTTTAATTTTTTTTAAATTTTCAACTATCTCAACAGTTGAATTTAAATTTGTATTGTACCAATGAATTGGGTTTTCCCAACTTTGAGCAACCATACTCTGAGAAGCAAAATTATAAACATTAAATTTTGTTTTTATATTTTTTAATAGCTGGTTAATCTTTTTTTTATCTTGATTTAAATCATACTTATAAAATTTGAAATTTTTATCTTTGAAAATTATTTTAGGATTAAATGTGTCATATTTAGGTTTCGATCTACTTATACCTATTACTTTTTGGTTTCTTTTTAAAAGAAACATTGCAAAGTCAAACCCAGAAAATGAATTACTTCCTATAATTATATGATACATATTTTTTTTACAAAATATTTATTTATTTTTAATACTTCATTTATAATTTTATTCCAATCTTTTTGGATAAAAATAGTTTTACAATTTTAAATTTTGTAAATGTTTCACCAGATAATTTAAATGATATGACTTTGTTAATGAATTAATGTCAATTTGTAATAATTTATTATTATACGCATGGCTAGTAATTGGAAACTTATTAGAAGTTTTATCTTGTTTAATATTAAGCTTTTTTAGGTTTTTTCTATTAAAATTGCTATGAATATTTAAAGGTAAATAGACTCTGGAGACGGGTAAGTTGATCTTATTTAACCTATTAACTATATTATCTAGTTTAATCTTTCTATTCAAATTAAAACTCATTATCAGTTTATAAAAAGATGACTTTCTATTTTTATCAGGATAAATAAATTTTATTTTTTTATTATTCTTTAATTTTCTAATTAAATAATCTGCATTTTTTTTTCTAATAATATTTTCTTCATCAACTTTTTTTAGAAAGTATGAAGCAAGAACAGCACTAAATTCGCTCATCCTATAATTGTAACTTAGTTCTGAATGTCCAAAAGATCTCATCTTATATATAGAATTTGCAAATTTTTTATTTTTACAAACTATTACTCCACCTTCCCCACTAGGTATATTTTTTCTTTGATGTAAACTAAATATACCTATATGACCAAAATTACCTGCTTTTTTTCCATTTAGCGTGGCTCCATGAGCATGGGAAGCATCTTCGATTAGAATAATATTATATTTTTTTGCAATCTTTTTTATTTCTTTAATTTTGCAAATAATCCCAAACATGTGAACAACGATTATAGCTTTTGTTTTTTTTGTAATTTTTCTCTCAATTTCATCTGGATTAATTCCCAAGGTTGAATTTTCAATATCACAAAACACAGGCTTTGCTCTTTGCATCAAAATACAGGATGCGCTAGAGATCCATGAAAAATTAGTAACAATAACCTCATCATTGTGACCAATGTTTGCTGCCGCTAATGCTAAATGAAGTGCCTGAGTGCCATTACCTACAGCAACAGCAAAATTTGAACCATTATATTTTCTAAAGTTTTTTTCAAATT
>MDSW01182673.1_pt1 | contig 33337 bp, 23 predicted proteins | sample 811171 | NCBI WGS metagenome assembly MDSW01 (sample SAMN05326641, study PRJNA326480) | marine metagenome | isolation source: seawater | place: Atlantic Ocean: North West | collected 2012 | reverse complement strand
TGTGCCTTCGACGAGATTGAGGATCAGCTGGGTGATGGCTCGAGAAGAACCGATTCGTGCCGAATCGAGGGTGTCCAGTCTCGGGCCGATCCAGTTGAACGGCCTGAACAGTGTGAACTTCAGATTCTCGTGCTGTCCGTACGCCCAGATCACACGGTCCAGCAACTGCTTCGAGCAGGAGTAGATCCAACGCTGACGATTGATCGGGCCGGTCACCAGAGTCGATGTGTCCTCATCGAAGTAGTCATCCTTGCACATGCCGTACACCTCGGACGTGGACGGGAAGATGATGCGACGACCGTAGCGGACACAATCACGGACGATCTGAAGGTTCTCCTCGAAGTCCAGCTGGAAGACTCTCAGTGGATTCCGGGTGTATTCGATCGGCGTGGCGATCGCGACCAGTGGAAGGATGACATCGCATTTTCGAATGTGATACTCGATCCATTCCCGGTTGATGGAAATATCGCCTTCGACGAAATGAAAATCAGGATGCTCGACGATGCCGCCGAGATTGTCGGATCGCAGATCCATTCCATGGACTTCGTAGCGACCGGTGGACAGAAGCCGTTCGCAGAGATGGCTTCCGATGAAACCGTTCACGCCAAGAACAAGAACGGATGTCCGGCGCCCGGGCTTGCGGCGTTCGAGTTCGGAGAACCGCATGCCTGGAACGACGTTGAGGTCCTTGGCGACCTGATCACCAGCTGCATAGACGCCGTCATCGGTCTGAGCGAAATCGATTCGGATTGATTCGGCGCCACAGGAAACGATCAGTGGGTCCGTGCTGATAACGGTACCTGGAATGTCGTGGGATTCGGTCGATGGCGTGGTCTTCCAGATTCGAACACGACGATCACCGACCTGACCGATCGCCCCGGGGTAGGGGCGGGTCACTGCTCGAACAAGATTGTGCACACCCTCGGCGGACATCGACCAGTCGATCCGGCCGTCCTCGGGTGTTCGCCGTGGATAGACCGTGGCTTCGGATTCGTCCTGCGGATGGCGTTCAGCCTTGCCGTCACGAATCAGGGGCAGCGTCTCATCCAGCAGACCGCCTGCGGCTTCCCGAACCTTGCCCATGAGTGTCATGGCCGTGTCCTCAGGATCGATGGCGATTCTTTGCTGGCTGACGATGTCGCCGGCATCCGGCTTGGTCGTCATGTGATGCAGCGTGACCCCTGTCTCGCTTTCGCCATTCACCAGAACCCAGTTGACCGGCGCACGGCCGCGGTAGGCGGGCAGAAGCGAACCATGCAGGTTGTAGCAACCTGATGGGAAGAGGTCGATGACTTCCTGCTTCACAAGTTTTCTGTAATAGAAGGAGAACAGGACGTCTGCACCCATCGAACGGATTCGCTCGATCCAGATGGGATGATTCAGATCATCCGGTGCATGAACCGGAACACCGGCTTCTGCGGCCCACTCGGCAACGGATCCGAACCAGATTGCTTCAGCTGGATCATCCCTGTGGGTGAAGACAGCAACAATCTCGATACCGGCGCGACGCAGGGCTTCCAGCCCGGCGATTCCTACATCGTGGTAAGCAAGTACGACTGCCTTCATGAATGAACGAGCCTCCGCTCCGTGTTTTCCAAAATGGAAATTTCCGTGGTGCCTGCCAGAACCGTATGGTCATGGACTGAATCAACAAAATACCGTGGCCGACCGCGAACGTCATTGTGAACCCTGGAGAGATACTCCCCAAGCAGCCCCATCGCGACGAACTGCACACCCATCAGGAAGAACAGGACGGCAAAGAGTGTGAAGACTCCGGAGACCGCCCATTCGGGACCCATGACCAGTCTCAGGATGAGCAACACGCCGCCGAAGGCCACGCTGAGACAGGAAATGATAACACCGACCCACGTCAACAGTCTGAGTGGGAAAGTGGTCATGCAGGTCAGCAGATCAAACTGCAGATTGATCAGTCGCATGAAGCTGTATTTGGAATGGCCGGCGGATCGCTCCGCATGGGACACCTCGATTTCGGCCGTTCGCTTGGCGAACGAGTTCGCCAGAACCGGAATGAACGTGCTTCTCTCACGACACTGCAGCATGGCGTTGACGATCGGCCTTCGATAGGCGCGGAGCATGCAGCCGTAATCGTGCATCATCACACCCGTGGTCTTCTTCACCATGAAATTGATCATGCCTGAAGCAAGCCGGCGAAAGAGGCTGTCCTGGCGATCCATGCGAATGGTGCCGACAACATCATTGCCACGGTCGATTTCCTCGAGCAGCTTCGGAATCTCTTCGGGAGGATTCTGCAGATCGGCATCAAGCGTCACGATGATGTCGCCCTTGGCATGCGAGAAACCACAGATGATCGCGTTGTGCTGACCGTAGTTTCGATTCAGAATGATCGCCTTGACATGGTCGGGATTCGAAGCAGCCGCCTCGACCAGTCGATCGGAAGATCCGTCACGACTACCGTCATCCACGAGGACCAGCTCCCACTCGCGATCAAGGCGGTCCCCCACCTCTCGACAGCGGTTCACCAGCTCATCGAGATTGTCCAGCTCGTTGTAGACGGGAATGACGATTGAAACACTGCTGTTCATGCCGGCGCTCCCTGCTCCTGGGCAACATTGCAGACCGAACGAATGCCGGTCAGTACACGTTCGATATCGTCATCAGTCATGTCCGGGAACAGCGGGATCGAACAGATGCGCTCGCTGTTCCATTCCGTTTCCGGAAGGCCGCCCGAGTCCATGCCCTGATCTCGATACCAACGATGCGTATGAGCCGCTCTGAAGTGAAGGCCCGTTCCGATTCCGATGTCCTTCAAGGCTGCCATGAACTGGTCACGGTCCAGGCCGGCCAGTTCAGGGAGAACGCGCACGATGAACAGATGCCAGGCATGCCGATGATTCCAGGAGGGCAGGCCGAGCGGTTCGATGCCATCGACCTCCCGCAGACCTTCGGTGTATCGATTCGCGATCTCGGCGCGTCGCTCGATGAACGTATCCAGTCTCTTCAACTGGGAAACACCCAGAACCGCATTCATGTCGGGCATGTTGTACTTGAATCCAGGTGACTGCACTTCGACCTGTGGCGAACGGCCCTGCTGATTGCGATCCCACGCTTCCGCGGCCAGGCCGTGAAAACGCATTCGTCGAATTTCGGCGGCCAGTTCGACATCGTCGGTGACAAAGACACCCCCCTCACCGGTCGTCACGTTCTTGATCGGATGCAGGGAGAAGATGGCATGACCACTGCTGCCGATCTCTTGATTCGAATACCGGGTACCGATGGCATGCGCCGCATCTTCGATCACTGGAATACCGGCCGCATCGGCGACCGATCGAATCCCATCCAGATCACATGGAACACCGGCATAGTGCACGGGAATGATCGCCTTGGTTCGCTTCGTGATGGCGGCGGCGATCGATTCCGCGGAGACCAGCAACGTCTCTCGATCCACATCCACGAAGACCGGCTTCGCGCCCAGCAGGCTGATGATGTTCGGTGTCGAGACCCAGGTCATGGAGGGCGTGATCACCTCGTCTCCCGGCCCGATACCCATCGCCAGAAGAACCAGATGCATCGCCGCCGTCCCGGAGGTCACCGCCACCGCGGCCTGGCCACCTGTTCGATCGCAGACGGCTTGTTCAAGCTCGGCACAGGCTGGACCGGTGGTGATCCATCCGCTTGTGAGCGTTCGGGTCACCGCCTCGACGTCCGCCTCGTTGATGGAGGGGCGACAGAAGGGCAGGAATTCGCCTGCCGTGGGCTGGTTCTTCGATCGTGTCATGACTGACGCATCGTACCCGAATCGGCCTGCAAATCCCCTTCTGAACCCGGTTTGACGGCTTCTGTGGCCCCCTGATGGCGCTCTGGGTGCAGGTGAATGTCACCTCGGAGGAGCATCAAGGACCCGATGAGGCTCCAGGACAGTTCGTATCCCCGGTAGATCAGCAGCATCCCGATCACCTGATTTGGAGTGGCGAAATCGGGCATGGCCAACAGCAGGATGCCCAGGCCCTCCATCACACCAATCCCCTGCCATGACATCGGAACCGCTGCCGCCAGGAAGAGGATCGGCATCACGGTCAGGATGACGGCGGGATCATGAGTGATCCCAAGTGAAACACCCGCGAGCGTGGCTGCCGACGCCAGGAGAATCTGAACGACGACTGAAATCAGCGTGGCCAAGGTGACGGATCGCTTGTGAACCCCATAGGCATGTGCCGCATCCTCGATCCGTGCGATCAGCCCGCCACCGAACAGCCTCTGCAGACGTTCCAAACCAAGCCATGTTCGCAGACCCGCGTTGAAGTACATCCAGGCGAAGATCGCAATGACCGCGATCACGCCCCAGGCCCACAGTCCGATCGTGAATGCGACGGATCCACTGGTCGCCATGACACCGGCCACTGCCGCAAGCACGATGAGCCCAAGCAGGCCCGTGATGCGGTCGAAGACGACGCTCATGACCGCAATGACGCGATCATCGCTTTGTTTGGCGACATACCAGGCCTTGACGACGTCACCGCCTTCCGTTCCCGGAAGGCAGAAGTTGAAGAAGGCACCGACAAAAACGAGTCGCAGGGTTCGCCACCAGCTGACGGCCAGGCCACGGCATCTCATCAGAATCCACCACCGAGTGGCCTGCAGCGGATAGACCCCGGCAAGCGGGAGCAGTCCGAGCAGCAGCAGCCCGAGACTGGCCTGACCAAGGAGTGTGAAGATACCCGGCCGGTACCAGGCCACCGGAACGTCGGCAACCGAGACCGGGGCGCCGAACAGAAGACAACTGATCACGTCAGGATCTTCTTGGGTCGGCAAGACGCCAGTGACCTCATAGACTCTCGGTTGTTCCAGGACGACGCCATCCAGTCCGGGCTCACCGGCCGGGATTTGGATGGAATCACTCCAGTCGATCGCCCAGAGAACGATTGCCACACCGGCAATGATCAGAAACAGACGGAGTACTCGAAGGATATTCCTCGACATCAGCAGAGGCATGGTAGGTCCATGTCACAGGGATCTGCATCAGATCGGCCCTGGCCATGTCATGAGACCATGATTTGATCCGAATCAGGGTGCTGGATCGACATCCGCCTTGCGGGTTTCCGCATCCATCATCCGTTCGATCTCCTGATACAGATAGTCGAAGGCTGCCAGATCTTCGGCAGGAACCGTGGCACGCCTGCGGTCGAGATCCATGAGAAGCATCGGAAGCTGATCCGGCGGGAACTGCTTCAGCTGATCCAATGCCATCTGAACCTTGGCCACCTCTTCGGGTGTGAGGCTGGACAGTTCGACGGGCTCACGCTCCGGACGGACCTCCTCGGAACCATCCGATTCCCAGACCTCGATACCTTCCAGTGCCAGGTTGCCCTTGGAACGAATCTGGGCATTGGACATGGCGACGGTCTCACCGATGGCCTCCGCACGCCCACCCAGATGTTTCGCAAGGAACTCCTCGGTAATCGCATTGAATGCCATCATGTTTTCAGGACGATTCATTCCATGGCCTTCATCCGGGAACACGATGTAGGTCACCGGCAGATCTCGAGACTGCATGGCCTCGACAATCTGATCGCTTTCGGAAATCTTCACACGAGGATCGTTGGCACCCTGCGCGATGATGAGTGGTCGCTGGATACGGTCGACATGCATCAGCGGGGAGATGCTGTCCAGATACTCCGGATCATCCAGGCTTCCCACCCTGGTTTCAAACATGCTGATGATCGGCTCCCAGTAAGGAGGAATCGTCTTCATGAGCGTGCCGACGTGTGAGGGGCCGACGATATCGACGCCGGCAGCGAACAGCTCAGGATCTCGTGTCAGACCGGCAAGCGTTGCGTAGCCGCCATATGAGCCGCCCATGATGGCGATCTGATCCTTCTGGGCGATGTCGTTGTCGATTGCCCATTGGGTCGCATCGACGAGATCGTCCTGCATCTTTCCATACCATTCGCGGTTGCCGGCATTCGTGAATGCCTTGCCGAAGCCCGTGGAACCACGGAAGTTCGGACTCAGTACGGCATATCCACGATTGGCCAGCCACTGATGCATCGGGTTGTAGCCCCACCGATCACGTGCCCATGGACCGCCATGCACCAGCAGCACCATCGGCGTGGCCTCATCCGCCCCGAGAGGTCTCGTGAGATAGGAAGGCATGATCAAACCGTCTCGGGTCTTGATTTCCACCGGCTGCATGCTGGCAAGTTCATAGTCCTCAAGCTCAGGGCGATGTGAAAAGAGATACGTGCCCTTCTGATCATCACGATTCCAGATCCAGAAGCGAACCGGGCCGTCATCCTGCATGAACCTGAGGGTCCATGTTCGATCATCCAGAGTGCGACTCGCAATGGACATGTCCCCGTCATCGATCTTGCGAATCGTCTCCAGCTCAGCGGCCATCGCCGGATCAAGCGGAATCCATTCCGATCGAAGGTATTCGACCATCGCGACTTCAGGTTCATGGGTGGTCGGGTTCATGACCACACCGCTCACGTTTGCCGTTTCCGACTCATGAATCACCCGTGGGGCATCTGCGCCACCGGGGACCGCGGAGATCTCGACCAGAGCAGCCTTGTCACGGCCACGGGAATCCAACGCATAGATCTTGTCACCTGCAGCATTGAAACCCATGGGCTGGGTAGTCAGGGCGTCTTCCATGTCGACCTTCAAGAAGTCGTTCCATTCCCCGTCATGTTTCATTTGGTAGAGCGCACCACCATCGGAGGTCATCTCGACTCGTGCTCGTGGGTTCCAGTCATGGTCGAACATGTAGGCCGCGTATTCACCTTCATTTTCCTGAAGCAGAGTACGCTCGCCGGTTCTCGTGTTGATGATGTAGTAGTCGTGAACTCTGGGATCTCGGTCGTTGATGGCGACCAGAATCTCGTCTGGACGTTCGTGGGAACGCTCTGCGACACGGGCATTGACATTGTCGAATGGCGTGAGGTCCTTGACGGCGAGGTCATGGATGCCGACGGCGTAGACATGCGTGTTTTCATCGCCTTTGTCATCGCGACCGAAGAGGATCTGGTCGTTGTTCCATGACCAGGAGAAGCCGCCCAATGGACGGTCGGAAAACTCGGTGATCGGCCTTGGCGCATCCTCGCCAACGGGCGTGACCCAGATGTTGAGAACACCCTCATGCGGTGCCAGGTAGGCAATGTGCTTTCCATCCGGACTCATCTGCACACTGGCACGTTCAGGATTTCCGAACAGCACTTCCCGTGGAATCAGCGGCTGATCATGGGCCTCAACAGTGGTTTCCTTCGCTGCAGCAGGCTTTGAATCCGCGTGATGATCGAATCCATGGACGGTTGCCGAGAGTGTCAGCAATGCTGCAACAGGAAGACGGGTGAATGCTGGTTTGTGAAACACGATGAACTCCTCTTGATTCGAGCTGAACAGTATGACAGATTCAAGACGAAACGACAGCCTCGAACGGTCCATGACGGATCTTCCAGGAAGCCACGTTGCAATGCATGCGTGGAATCGCTCAGGGCACGCTGATCAGTCGAATATGAGCAGGAGCCATGCGGCAAAGACCAGAAGGTGAATGAACCCCTGCATCATGTTGGTCCGGCCACCCTGGAAATTGATCACGCACAAGGCCAACGTCAGGCAAAGCAGAATCGTGTCAACCAGATCCAGTCCCAGTTGAACGGGTTCGCCCGTAATGAGTCCAATGGCCAGGACGGCAGGAATCGTCAGACCGATCGTGGCCAGTCCGGAGCCAAGACTGATGTTCATCACACGCTGAATCTTGTTTGCTCGAGCTGCGGCCAGGGCGGCCAGTCCCTCCGGAGACAGGACCAGAATGGCAACCACGATGCCGCCCAACGCCTGGGGCAGACCCGATTCATCAAGTCCGTACTGAAGAACGACTGCGATTTTCTTGGCCAGCAGAACAATTGGAATCATGGTGAGGAGCAGCATGATTCCGTGATACGCGGCACTGCCTTGAAGGCCCCCATGAGACTCTTCCTCTGGCTCTTCATGAACGAAGTATTCACGATGTGATGAGGCCTGCAATCCGAGAAACACTCCATATACGCCGAATGCGGCAACCGTCAGAAAGACGGCCAGCAGGGTCGAGTGGGAGGCGTCCCGTGTCGATGTGGTCCAGGTTGGAAGAATGAGACCGAGTACGGAGAGGACCAGAAGCAAGGAGATGTATGACCCTGCGCTGCGCAGATTGAAATACTGCTCTCGATGAAAGATGCCTCCGATGAGCAGGCACGCGCCGATCAGACCGTTCAGGACCAGCATCAGCACGGCGAACATCGTGTCTCTTGCCAGGGTCGGGTTGTCCGACCCGACGATCATGACCGAAGCGATCATCGCCACCTCGATGCAGATGACTGACAGGGTCAGGATCAATGTTCCGTAGGGCTCGCCGAACTTGTGAGCCAGCCACTCGGCATGATGGACCACTGAGAATGACGACATGAGGATGATGATGAACAACCAGCCGAAAACAACGCCCCCTCGGGAGGGATTGAAGGGTTCGGCAAGCAGGGTGTCGCCCATCACCATGAAGATGGCAAGTGTGATGACCGAGAGGATCAGGGCATATTCATGTTTCAGGAAATTGACCATGTGTCAATCCTTATGTCGAGGCTGAAATCAGTGAGGTTCCGCTGATGGCGGTGCTTCCTTTGGAGTGAAGAAGAAAATCTCCGGGTCATCAGGAAACTCGGTGATGAACAACTGGCTGGTTCCATCGGCACGCTGGCTCGTCCAGATCATCATCTTCGAGTCCGCATCAAATGCGGGAAAGCCGTCGAAGCCAGACGCATTGGTCACTCGAGCGGTACGAGTTCCATACCGTGCAGGACGATCCGTCGGTGGTGATCCGGCATCCGCATCGGCGATGTAGATCTCATGGCTGTCATCCGCTGCCTCGCTCGACGAGTACACGAGGTACCGTCCACTCGAATGCCAGAACGGCGCCCAATTGACACGACCGTTGTCGGTGATCTGGAACTCGCGTTCAATGCCGGTGATGGTTCCCGCTTCGTTGAATGCAAGATCCGATACGAAGATCTGAAGAGCGTCGTCTCCGTTTCGATCGGATCGGTAGCAGATCCTCTTCCCATCCGGTGAGAAGAAGGAGTCGCCGTCATAACCTGGTGATGACAACACTCTGTGACGTTCGCCGGTTTCGAGATCCTTCACGAAGATGTCCCCGTCACCCGATTCCATCGACATGTAGAGCAGATGTCGACCATCGGGGCTGATGGAACACTCCGCCTGATAGGCCTCCTCATCACCTTCGAGGTATCTCAGGGCGGCGGGCAGATCGCCATCCGTTCTGGTCTCGACAATTCGCATTTCCGAAGGAACGTCCCTACGGTCGTATCGCTTGTCACGCTGATACCCCGAAGTGTCGCTGCCACCGGGAGGTTCGATCGTCGTTGCGAAGATCACCCGATCTTCGAACAGTGGATGAAACGAACCACAGGTGTTTGCGGATGCCTCCGGACTCAGTCGTCGGATGTTGTCCAGCGACCATCGAGGCGCCTCTTCGCGCTGCACCAGATCAGCCAGATACATGCTGTAATGAGATTCGGGCGACTCCCCCTCCGGAGGCGTCGGAACCGCCTGAAAGACGACCTGCCTGCCGGTCGGTGATATGGAGGACTCCCCTGTCTTCACGAACTGATCCGGTCGCGTCAGCATCACCACATCCTCAAATGGAAAGGATGCGTTTGACTGTTCAGGTGAAGTCAGGCTGATCGTGATTATGAATGGAACGATCCCGATCATGGTCCTCGTGTCTCCTGATGCGAACCGAACAGGCGGACTGGAGGATCATGCTAACGAGATCATCGGGAAACTGGCGCGTAGTGGAATTCGGGTATCCGAACCATGCCATCAACGGGCCCGATACCTGAGGAAAGAACCGTCCAGTTCGAACCATCCTGTGAAATTTCCAGCGTGCAGGGATGATCAATCGCATCACCTGCGACAGGACCGCCTCCCAAAGGCAGCCTTTGAACGAGTATCACGTCACCCGTCTCCCCATGACGAAGCCGTACAAGCGGCTCCATGGATGGATCACAGGCAACGTTCGCCAAGGGCCCCCCATTGACTCCGTAGTTGTCGGCGAGGTCGAAGGCAATCGGCCAACCTGGATATTGAGCCTGGTCCGGAGCACCGGGTGCCGTCCATCTTGGCCAGCATTCCATGACGATCCGTCTGTCCGGCTTCTGAAATCGAATCAGTCCCCAACCGGGCATGCGCTCATGAAGATTTCTGGGTTCATGACCATTCTGGACCGGATTGGCGACCGCGTGAACGGTCATCTTGTTGCCGAAGCCGTCTTCGTACTGACCGGTGTAGGGCGGTTGTCCCGACTGATGATTGCCACCGGGTGATGGTGGGAACCAGCGACGTGGCCAGGTGTTGGAAATCGCGGGGACACAGAACGCCCAGCCTGCATCATCATGGGCATCGATTCCATACTGGATCGTGGACCCCAGATGCTGATCACCACAGACATGGATGGCACCCCCTGTTCTCATCGCACGCAACGCACGATCTCGTCCGGATTGCGGCCATCCATTGGAATCTCCATCGGCGATGATGCGATAGCCCTTCGGGTAGTCGCCCGGTTTCGGTACAGGCAAACCGGGAATGACGCCTCCGGAGTTCGCGCCTTCTGGCAAGGTCGCTACGTTGCAGAACAGCGTCTGCGACAGCACCGCCTTGGCCCAGTCGTCCTCATCCCAGTCCACAGCCCATGCCTCGAGGAAGGCTTCCTGTCTCGGACCGAGCAACTCGGCATGATCGACGTCAGCCTGTGTGACGGGATCAAAGCCCTCGGCCTGAGACCATCCATTCCTGAAACGACCCTCGGGAACGGCAACGGATGGTGAGGACTTGAACATGCGATCAGCGATGATCGCAAAGGAGACTCCGCCCCAATCGAGTTCCGTGAAGTAGACACTGATCCCCTGTTGGATCGGCGCAGGATCCACCGGGTCGGGGAGATGACCGACCTGGGTACGGTGAACAGCGTTGACGACCCGTGGCGGCATCTTGTAGCCGCCACTGTCCTGAGCACTCAGTGATTCGGTCTTCTCCGCTCTCTTGCCACCGGCACCCCAGATGTTTCCGTGATAGACATCATGGTCATCCGGGATGGTGATGACGGGCCGCACGCGACCCAGATCTCGAAAAGACCAGCTGAAGCGGTACCACTTGTAGAGATAGTCCAGAAGGGTCTTTTCGACGGAGCGGGCGTCGACCGGAGTGAGGTCACCCTCGTAGATCTGGTCGCCCGCGAAGAAGACAAGATCAGGATCGCGTGCTTCGACCCCGGCGACTGTTTCACCGTGCGGCATCCAGATGCCATCATGATTCCATTTCAAACCACCTGTATAGACCTTCTGGCAATTCATGGCCGCCAGACGAGTCTCATCACCAACCGGGTAGGAACGAATCAGGCCTTCATACTGGTCTGACCATGGCGCGGCATCGCCCATTCGTGTTTCGTCATACGTGATTCGATACGGAGCACGACGACTTGAATCCCAATCGTCCACACGAAAGAGAATCGTCGCACTGTCCTGGTCGAGTCGACCCGTAGCAACACGCTGCCACTCCGTGCCCGTGTTGATCTCCAAAGCAGCCGTCTGCTGATCCTCTGTTCCCAACGGCGGCATCTGTACGGTCATCTTGAGGGCACCGTCATGAACCGTATACATCGAGCTCATGATCGGACCGAAGCGACGCGAAGAGTCCGCCTGGATGCCCGCACCTTCCGCCGAGAGTTGCTCGAAGGCGAATCCACGTCCCTTGGTTGTCGGCCCTCGGTGTGAAACCAGCGCGATTCCGCCATCCAGGTAGCGCGGCGGGAGATCTCCCGCGAGCGCCTTCGAAAGCACCTCGCCGTTCTCCGGGTCCTTGGCCTCGACCATGAGGCTGCCATCCTTGAACACTGCACGAAGCAGTACCTGACGATCCGCCCGACTTCCGAGACCCTTCCCGGTACGGGACTGTGGCTCCAGCAGAGGAAGTTGATCGAGGTCAACGGACTTGTTGATCGACCATCCACCGGGAACCTGATCATTCGTATCGAATCGCCTGATGGATACGACGCCATCACCGTCAACGACCGCCAACAGACCGCCATCCTCGGCAGGCTGGTGATGGACTTGCGCCGTGAGTCGATGATCGATCGAATCATTTCCTGAAGCCAGGAGAAAACCAGCAAAGGCGTCCGGCCCCGCACGCTTTCCGGAATCAGCAGGTTCGATCTCCACTTCCAGTGAAAGATCGCCACGCTCCAGGTCGAGTGATCGAGTGATCCAATGCGCTGTTCGGACAGGTCTTCGATGCCTTGCCTCGATACAGATGAGTCGGCCGTCCTCGATCGCCCAGTCCTGAAGTCTGTTGGCCCACCAGTCTCGACCGATCCAAGTTCGATCAGGAGATGCCCGAAACGTGTCGGTCATGACGACGTCTGCGTTCAATGATGACGCCGATGCCAGGATCAGCAGTGAAATCAATCGATGAATCGGCATGTGAAATCTCCAGGCCGGAATGAATTCGCAAGGGCCCGACGGCGACATGGACGGGTCGCAGACTGAACGAACTGTACCGTCAGTTCATGGTCAGGCGGAGGGATTCATGGCCGGATCGTCGTGGAGACTCCGAGCAAAGTGTCCGGGATCAGCATTTGGAAGTTGCCGAATCCACGATGTCCACGAGCTGTGATCTCAACGTCCTGATCACGTCATGATCATCGTCTGCGGCGATTTCAATCGCCCACCTGGCGGCCAGGAGTCTTCGCTTTCCAGCCTTGTTCTGATTCACCATGGAAGCAGTGAAATTGTCGATCTGGTCAGCGAGCTTGATCGCACGACCCTGCCAGGGCCCTTTGACAAGTTGCTTCTTGTAGGCAGGTTCCCGTGTTGGCTCCGGCATCCGATGGTCCTTGCTCATCACCGCAACCCAGTCCGCGACATCGGTTCCAAGCAGGTCCGAAACATCGTCGTAGTCTGCAGGCGTATCTTCGATGACATCATGAAGAAAACCGGCAGCGACCAGTTCATCGTCTGCTCCGGCCCTGGCAAGAATCGTCGCTACGCGAGCGGGATGCTGAAAATACGGAGTGCCATCCTTGCGAACCTGGCCGTCATGCAGCTTGGCTGCGAGAGAGGCTGCACGAACGACGATATTCCAGCTCGTTGTCATGCCAAGTATCCTACAGGCTGAACATGTGTCCGGTCGACAGGAGAGATCACCATGCTCGATGGCATCATGATTGTCTGGTTCATACTCACAGCACTGTCACTGCTCTTTGCAATCTACGATCTCTCGACCAACACGCCTGTCAGCTGGGTGCAGAAGCTGGCATGGATTCTGGTCATCGCGTACACCGGGCCATTCGGCCTCTTCGTATTCCTGCTGGCATGCCGGAATCCCGGCAAGGGTCTTCATGCCACCTTCACAAGGGCCAACTGGAAACAGGGTGTCAACAGTGAGATGCACTGTCTTGCAGGAGATGCCACAGGCATCATTCTGTGCGCCATCATTCTCTCGTTCTTCAGCCTGACGCCTGGAGTCGATCTCATACTCGAGTATGTATCCGCCTGGATCATCGGCCTGTTCATCTTCCAGGCACTGATGATGCTCGACATGTTCGGCAACAACTACCTGAGGGCCGTCCGCAAGACCATCTTCGTAGAAACGGTCTCGATGAACATGGTGATGGTCGGGATGATTCCCGTGATGGTCGTTCTTCTGCATCAGTTTCCCGAAAGCGATGATCCTGGACACCCCTCTTTCTGGTTCAGGATGAGCATGGGCGCCGTCGTCGGCGGTCTGACTGGTTTCCCGATCAACTGGTGGCTTGTGGCACGAGGATTGAAGCATGGCTGCATGACTGTTCCAGAAAAGGACGCAACACCCGTCGAATCCAGTGAGCATTCGGAGCATGCTTCACATCAGGTTCATGAGCATCATGATTCCGGCATGGATCATGAACACATGGACATGTCCGGTGACATGCATGGATGTCATGGAATGCAGATGGCAACCCTTCCAATCTGGCAGCAGATCGCATGGATTCTGGGAACATTCATCCTGCTTGGTGTCGCCGTGTGGATCACGACTCTGTTCGCACCCATCCGTTTCTGAACAGGATGATTCTCAGGAACCGCTCCATTTGTGGCGGATGACCCTGATTGCTTCGATTCGATCGATGAAAATCTCGATCAATTCGGGATCGAAATGGGTTCCGGCTTCGTCTTGCAGGAGCGAAAGAATTCGATCATCCGACCAGGCTTCCTTGTAGGAACGGTTCGACCCGAGCGCATCAAAGACATCGGCAATCGCCACGATGCGTGCGAAAAGTGGAATGTCTTCGCCAGAGCGACCCTGGCGGATCGGGGAACTGGGGAACACAAGATATCCATGGTCATCCCGCTCGAGTGCCTGGTTCCCCGGGTAGCCGCCACCGTCCCAGCGTTCATGGTGGCCTCGAACAACATCGGCTGCAGCCTCGTCGTATCCCGAGAGAAGCTCATCGAACAGAGTGTCATCCACCATCGTGTGGCCCTGCATGGTCGCGAACTCCTCGTCTGTCAACTTGCCTGGCTTCTTGAGGATCGTGTCAGGAATCGCGACCTTGCCGACATCATGAAGCATGGCGGCGATTCGAAGGCGATCACGTTCTCGTTCTCGCACTTCGTCGGGCACTCCATGCTTGTCCGCCCATCCTGCGTAGATGACCAGTGCGTATTCCGCGACACGATTCGCATGGGCACCCGTCTCGGAAGGATCACGAAGCTCGGCCATGCGGATCATTCTCAGAATCATGGATCGTGTGAGCTGCGCATTCTGCATTGACACAGAAGCCATCGAGGCAAAGTGCCTCACGGCATTCTCATCGTCGGTGTTGAACGATGTTCGAGGTGTTCCGTCAGGATGCATGGGGTTGATCAGTTGCAGGACGCCGATGACCTGCCCAGCGCTTCCCGTCAATGGTGCCGCGAGAACCGAACGTGTCCGGTACCCGTACGATTCGTCGAAGCTCGAATTGAATGTGAACGGCACGTCATCATCGATTGAATAGACGTCCTCAATGTTGACAAGCTCATTCTCCATCGTGACCCAGCCCACGATGCTTGACGTATCGACGGGAATATTGACAGCGGACTGTCTCAGCTGCTCAAGCATGACCGGATCTGATTGCGATTGATTCTGAGCGTGTGTCAATCTCAGCGCATCGCCATCCACGAGGAAACTACCGCCAGCATCCGCCCCGAGAATCCTTCGTGCTTCCGTGAGGAGCCGCTCCATCAGAATGTCGATGTCCTGGATCCGTGCCAGCTCATTGCCCAGCATCGCGATGGCACGAAGTCGGTCTCTCTGTTCACTCACGTCGGACTCGAGCGATACATTCAAAGCCTGCAGATTGCGATTCGCTTCATCAAGGGCCACGGCCTGTCGTTGCAGTCGATCAGCCATCTTTTTCAACGCCTGTTCAGCAACCGCCTTCGCCGCAAGCGCGCGGATTCGAGCGATCAACTCAAGGCGATCCGGCATCTTCACGAGAAAGTCGCTGGCGCCGACCTCGAAAGCGTCCACTTTTCTGTGCACATCCGATTCACTGCTCAGGATGATCACAGGAATATCACTCGTCACATCGTCCTCTCTGACAAGGCGAGTCAGTTCCACGCCATCGATGGAAGGCATCACGAGATCGATGATCAGAACGGTCGGTTGTGACTCCCTGATGCGATCCATGGCCGTGACGGAATCCAGAATCGGTTCAACGGAGATGTCTGGATCATCAGACAGCATGCGACGAACGGCTTCGCCCACGATCGGCTGGTCGTCGACGAGGACGACCTCGATCCGCCCGTGAGCCTCATCCTTGAATTCATCGGGCATAGATGGTCCGGTCGTCATGTCCCGACCTTTCGAGGCAGGCACAGCTTGGCGATCAGTGATGTCCAGCCTGTCTGGTGGGATGCTCCGCAACCGCGGCCATCGTCACCATGGAAGTATTCATGGAACAGGATCTTGTCTCGGAACAGCGGATTCATCTGGAACATCTCGTTGTCACCGTTGAATGGGCGGCGGTGATCACCATCGGTGGTGAACAGTCGTATCAATCGATGGCGCAATTCATCCGCAACCTGTCCAAGCGTCATCATGTTACCGGAGCCGGTCGGGCATTCCACCTTGAATGCATCACCGTAGTAGTACTGGTATTTCTGAAGTGATTCGATGATCAGGAAATTCACCGGCAACCAGATCGGACCACGCCAGTTCGAGTTGCCACCGAACATCGCACTTGTGGATTCTCCGGGTTCGTAACCGACCTTGAAATCGGCATTCTCACATCGAAAGGTGTAGGGATGTTCCAGGTGATATCTGGACAGTGCGCGAACTCCGAACGGAGATAGAAACTCATCCGGATCAAGCATCCTCTTGAGAATGCATCTCAGACGATGGGCTCGCAGTATCGAGAGGAGTCGACGATCCTGGTGCCCCGGTTCACGCCATCTGGAAATCAGCTCCGACATGTGGCCGTATTTCTCATGGATCCATTGGGCTCTCTTCGTGAAGTCTGGAACGGCAGCGAGTGTGGAATCATGAATGACTTCCACAGCGAACAACGGGATCAAGCCCACCATCGATCGAACACGCAGTGGACTGGAATCGCCATCCGGAAGCCTGAGAACGTCGTAGTAGAACTCATCCTGATCATCCCAGAGTCCGATGGATGAAGATCCCACATTGTTCATCGCGTACACGATGTGCAGGAAATGTTCGAAGAACTTCGTTGCGATGTCCTGGTATGCGGGCCGATGCTTTGCGAGTTCCAGTGCAATCCGAAGAAGGTTGAGACTGTACATCGCCATCCAGCTTGTGCCGTCAGCCTGATCAAGGTGGCCTCCGGTCGGCAGCGGCGCACTTCGATCAAAGACACCGATGTTGTCCAGCCCGAGAAAACCACCCTCGAACACATTGCGATCATCATCGTCCTTGCGATTCACCCACCAGGTGAAGTTGAGCATCAACTTGTGGAAGACGGCTTCAAGAAACTCCAGATCACCCGCATCGCCACGTTGTCGACGATCGATTGTGAAGACCCGCCAGGCAGCCCAGGCATGAACCGGGGGATTCACGTCATCAAACGCCCATTCATATGCGGGAATCTGACCGTTTGGATGCATGTACCACTCGCGCGTGAACAACCTCAACTGTTTCTTGGCGAGTGAGGGATCCACCTCCACCATGGTCACGCAATGAAAGGCCAGATCCCAGGCGGCAAACCATGGATACTCCCATGAATCAGGCATCATCAGGATGTCGCCGCTGTTGAAATGCTTCCAATGATGGTTGCGACCTTGCAATCTCGACTTCGGTGGTTTCGGCTGCAGTGGATCGCCCGTCAGCCAGTCCATCACGTCATAGCCGTAGTACTGCTTCGTCCAGAGCATGCCCGATATGGCGAGGCGATGGATCTGCTTCCATTCCTCGTTGTCCATGCCGGCTTCCCGTTCCTCATAGAACTGCTCGGCTTCCAGTCGTCTTGATTGCACGATGGCGTCGAAGTCCTGGAATGCGACGGCTGGATCAAATCGCCCAAACCGAACCCTGAAGACTGTCGATCCGCCGGCAGCAATCTCCCGATGAGACTGTCCCGTCGCCTTGGTGCCCGAGTGATCTGGGTTCACGGCATCCCCATCGCCATCGACGATGAACCGGTGAAACCCGTCCTTGAACCAGCCTTCGGCATCCTGGCCCCATTCCGTCTTCGGATTGGTTTCGTTTTCACAGAAGAGAACCGCATCCGGATCCTCCATCATCCACAGCCACTCGTCGAACTCGTCGTGATGGAGCTCGATGAGCCCGGGTTGGATGAGTTGAAGTCGGGGACGCTCCACACCGGACTTCCAGGACCACTTGTTTCGAAACCAGACATGAGGCAGCACATCCAGTGAAGCAGCATCATCGGATCGATTGTGCACTTCGATTCTCATCAGGATGTCTTCCGTTCCGGCCTTGGCATATTCGACGACGACATCGAAGAACCGGTTGTCATCGAGAACACCCGTATCCGAAAGTTCGAACTCGGCGTCCTGCGGCCCTCTTCGTGCGTTCTCCTCGATCAACTTGTGATAGGGATACTCGGATTGGGGATAGATGTAGGACATGCGTTGATACGCATGGCTGGGTACGGCATCCTCGTGGTAGTAGAGTTCCTTGACATCTTCGCCGTGGTTTCCCTGGGCATTGGTCAAGCCGAAGAGTCGCTCCTTGAGAATGGGATCCTTGCCATTCCAAAGTGCCAAAGAGAGACAGACACGACAGTGACGATCCGAAAACCCGGCCAGTCCGTCTTCGCCCCAGCGATAGGCTCTGTGAATCGCATCGTCATGCGTGAAGGAGTCCCAGGCTGAACCATCCGGGCTGTAATCCTCACGAACCGTCCCCCATTGTCGATCCGCCAGATATGGCCCCCACATCCGCCATGGACAGGTGGTCACGTCGTCCTGAAGACTGATGCTTTCCGTTGAAGGCGTGCTGTTTGTTGAACCGGACAAAGAATGGATCCTGTTGTTCAATCACTCTACTGCCGAACATGCAACCTGATCGATCCGGCGACTCAGGAGAACACGACGGCTCTGCCATCATGGACGACGATCCGGTCCTCAAGGTGCCATCGGACCGCCCTCGCCAGCACCGTTCGCTCGATATCACGCCCTTTGCGTTCCATCTCGCTGACCATGTCGCGGTGGCTGACCCGAATGACACCCTGTTCGATGATCGGACCCGCATCCAGTTCCGCAGTGGCATAGTGAGCGGTTGCACCTATCAGCTTCACACCCTTGGCATGCGCCTGGTGATAGGGTCGACCGCCTGCAAATGCGGGCAGGAATGAATGGTGGATGTTGATGATTCGGTTGGGATACTGATTGACGAAATTCGGACCAAGAACTCTCATGTAGCGGGCCAGGACCACCAGATCGACATCATGGGCTTTCAGGAGCGACAGCTGAGCAGATTCGGCGGATTCGTCATGGCTTCCTTCAACCGGAACATGATGGAACGGAATTCCAAATCGAGCTGCGACATCCTCCAGATCCTGATGATTCGAGATGATCAGGGGAATTCGACAGTTCAAGGCACCGTCACGCTGAAGCAACAGGAGATCATGAAGGCAGTGATCCTGTCGTGAAACGAAAATGGCCACCTTGCGCAGTGACTGCTCCCAACGGATCTGCCATGTCATGCGGAATTCCTGAGCAAGCTCATCCATCGCTTCCTGGATGGATTCCGGATCCGGCGAGTCCTCCGGCCATGAAACATGGATTCGCTGAAGGAACATGCCGCTGGAGGTGTCCGTGTGCTGGGAGGCATCAAGAATGTTCCCGCCGACTTCATGGATGGCACCAGCCACTCGAGCGACGATGCCTCGTTGATCTGGACAGGACACAAGGATGACGGATTGGACGGGGCCCTCGGTGTTTCCCATGGCCGAATGATACGAATCCAGGTGTAACAATGCCTGACAGGACATCGCATGAAGCCGAAACACGGCCGTCACGTCCACTCGATGGCAGACCACATTCGCACTCGAATTGAAGATCAGCTGACTGTTCGAATCCAGTCAAGGAACGAACCGAGATCATCAAACACCTGATCCGGACAGGGTGTGATCGCACCGATGTCCCGTCCATGGTTGTAACCCAGACGGACACCGATGAATGCCGCACCGGCTGCTCGAGCAGCCAGGGAATCCACCTCCGAATCGCCGACCATCCACGCCGTGGACGCCTGGCATTCCCCCATGGCCTTGAGCAACATCGCCGGATCCGGTTTCCTTGGATGGCCTGATCGCTCACCAAGCACGAGGTCCATGGGGAGAACCTCGGACCAGGCCTCCATCAGTCTGACGGCATGTCGCTCCGGCTTGTTGGTGACCACGGCTGTCTTGACACCGCGGCTTCGCAGATATCGGATGAGATCCGACCCGTTCTCGAAGATGCGAGTCTGTTCCATGCAGCACGCCGCGTAGTGCGCCTGGAAGCGCTCGTGCGAAGATTCGGCCGTTTCTGGATCGACTCGACCATCAATGGATCCAGACAACGCACGGTGCACCAGAATGAGGCTGCCATCTCCTACCCAGTTGCGGACATGTTCGGCTTCGACTGGAGGCCGATCCAGTTCATGAAGCATCCTGTTCAATGCCGTCGACAGATCCGGGACGGAATCAATCAGAGTCCCATCAAGATCGAAGATCACGAGGTCCGGCAGCGTCATCCAGAAACCTCATCCTCGACCGTACTGAAGGACTCCTTCCGAGCCGCGTGCTTGAGGCTTGGCAGCAACAGCAGGAGCCAGATGGTGACCACCACCATGAAACAGCCTGAAATCAGGAACCAGGTCGGAGGCAACGCTCCAATCCATTTGGTCAGGGTCCAGTAGATGACTGCGGAGATGCTCATGGACAGATAGGTCATGAAATTGGCTGTGCCCACGCAACGTGCTCGAAAACCCGGAACAGGCAGGTGCTGCAGAAGTGCCAGGACCGGAACGACGAAGACGCCTGCTGCTGAACCGGTGATGAACAGAAGAACCATGACACTGATGTATCCAAGGTTGCACAGACCCAGGATGAAGAAACAGGCACCCATGATGGCCGCGCCCAGTGGAATGAAGGTCGATCGGATGCGGTGTCCTGAACCGATGCCCACCACAGCGCCTCCCACGGCGATCCCCAGTGTGGCCGCACCAAGAAGGTTGCTGCCCTCGGCATCCGTCAAACCGAGCGATTCCTTCGCTGTGTAGTTGGGAATGATGTTGATGATCAGCGAGCCCACGGCGAAGAAGAGGCACCACGCAATGGTTGCCGCGATGAGGTCCGTTCCCTTCATCGCCTTGAATGTTCGCCAGTAGGTTCTGAAACCGTTGAACGAAATGGGGAGATCCGGTCTGGCTGCCGATCTGCGTGGCATCATGATGCTTGAAACGAGTCCGATGACGGCGACACCGACCATGATCAGACCGACGAAGACCGGACCAGCCACGCCGATGGATTCACCGGCGGCCATCAAGTGTCCCGCCACGGCGACACCGGCCACAATGCTGACATTCGTGAGCAGGCTCATGACGCCATTGGCTCGGCTCAACATGGGCGCATCGACGACTTCCGGAACGGATCCATACTTGGCCGGTGAGAAGAAGGCGCTTTGAGATGCCAGAAGCAACAAGAGCAGCAGAGCCAGTGGCATGTTCTGGATCGCCATGGCGCCCACGACACTGATCGCAAGCAGCAGCTCGGCAACTCGACTCAGAACGATGATGCGGCGCTTCGAGTAGCGATCCGCCAGCAGACCTGTGAATCCAAGAAGAAGGATGAATGGCGCGTAGAGCATGAAGGTGATGATTCCAGTGCCACCTTCACCAAGCCTTCCGCTCCAGAGCCCATCGCCGACCACCATGAACAGAAGCATGCCTCGATAAACGTTGTCATTGAACGCCCCGCATGACATCGTCGTCATCAGAGCGACGAAGCCTCGATTGGCGATTCCGGAACGTTTCTCAACATGAATCATGTCGCAGAATCGTATCTGAACCAGCGCCTTGACGCAGGGAAAGCTACCAACGATGCTGTCCGAACAGCTGCCGCGGGGCGATGCTCGTCCTGGCTGATCCAAACTGTCTCACGATCAAGAAATGAATCAGAAATGAACAACGAAAAGGCCTTCCATCTTCTTCGCAATTCGCTGACGAACAAGAGCACTGGATTCACTCCGGAAGAGCGGAAACAGAACAAGCTGGAAGGTCTTCTGCCGGCAGCAGTCGAAACACTGGAGCACCGGGTTGCGCGTGCTGCGGAACAATGTGATCAGTGTCCCGATGACCTCGCGAGATACGTTTTTCTCGCACATCTTCAGGATGTTGACGAGACGTTGTATTTCGCATTGCTCATCTCCAAGCCTGACAAATACATGCCTCTGGTCTACACCCCGACCGTCGGTGATGCCTGCCTCAAGTTTGATCGGATCTTTCGATCGAGCCGCGGGCTCTATCTGCCAATCACGGAAAAGGGACGCCTGGAGGAACTGATCCGCAACTGGACCGAGCCGGATGTTCGGTTCATCGTCGTGACTGATGGGTCGAGAATCCTCGGGCTCGGTGACCTCGGTTCCAATGGCATGGGCATTCCGATCGGAAAACTGGCGCTCTATTCAGCAGCTGCAGGTGTGCCGCCACAATTCACGCTTCCAATCATGCTCGATGTCGGAACGGACAATGACGACTATCTCAATGATCCGTTCTACATGGGCCTCAAGCAGAAGCGGCCGGACAATGACACCTATTACGAGTTCGTTGATGAGTTCACCTCGGCGATTCAGAAGATCTATCCCGGTTGCTGCATCCAGTTCGAGGACTTCAACATCCATCATGCGGAGCCGCTGCTCGAGAAGTATCAGGACGAGTTCTGCATGTTCAATGATGACATCCAGGGCACGGCTGCTGTCGCAACTGCCGGGCTCTATACGGCTTGTCGTGCCAAGAACGAGACGATGAAGGATCAGCGCATCCTGTTCCTGGGAGCCGGTTCCGCCGGCTGTGGAATCGGCGACCTGATCGCTCAGGCCATGCAGGCCGATGGCTTGGACAAGGAGACGGCCTATTCCCAGATCAGGCTCTTCGATATCGACGGACTTCTGACCAAGTCACGAGCCGACTCTCTTGAACCATTCCAGCGAGCATTTGCCGCAGACCATGAGCCGACCAAGGACTTCGTGGGCATGATCAAGGCCTTCAAGCCGACAGCGATCATTGGCGTCTCAACGGTGCACGGTGCATTCAATGCAGATGTCCTCAAGGCCATGAGTGAAATCAACGAGCGACCGATCATCTTCCCGTACTCGAATCCGACCAGTCACAGTGAGTGCACTGCCGAGGAAGCCTATGCCGGCACGGACGGAAAGGTGCTCTTCGCCAGCGGCAGCCCGTTCCCGCCACTCTCCGTCAACGGATCGGAGATCGAACCATCCCAGGGCAACAATGTGTACATCTTCCCTGCGTTGGGGCTCGCGGTCTATGCGACGAAAGCAAAGCGTGTCACTGAGAAGATGTTCCTCACAGCCGCACAGGCACTGGCTGAGACACTGACCGAGGCAGAGCTGAAGAGCGGTCTCCTGTATCCACCTCGAGATCGAATCCGGGAAGTCTCCGGTCATGTCGCAGCAAAGGTGGCTGAAGTGATCTTCGATGATGGCCATGCCAGCGTCGACCGACCCTCGGACATGGCAGGCTTCATCAAGGAACACACCTACCAGCCAAGCTACGCCCCGCATCAACTCTGACGTCGACGACTGGCCACCTGGTCTGCCTCGGGCGATACTGTGCGCATCATGGATGGCACGCTTCAACTCATCACGATTCAGGGCTCCGAGGCCATCAATCACAAGTTGATCCCGCCCGGCCAGATCCTGTTGGGTCGAAGCCGGGACTGCGACATCATCATCCAATCGCCTCAGATCTCACGACAGCATGCCCAGTTGTTCTGGGAATCCAATGAAAAAAGCTGGTCGTTGGTCGATCTTGGATCGAGGTCGGGTACCAGACTGAATGGTGAACGGATTCCCTCCGGCAGACCATGCGTCATTCGCAAGGGAGATCGAATCGGGTTGCCGGATCTGATGCTTCAGGTGCGGGATGCCAAGGATGATTCCACCATCATGGAATCGATTCGGAGACTGCGTGTCACCGAGGATGTGCAACCTGCTTCGTCCATTGATTACCGACCGGTCGAACTCGCAGAAGATCTGGACAGCAATCGACTGGCCACACTCCTGGCCTTCAGCCGGGACATCCACGATGCACCTGATGAACGACATCTCTTCGATGCCATTCTTCAGGGCGTGACCAGTGGCACATGTCTTGAAAATGCCGCCGTCGTCTCCTGCATCGGAGAAGAAGGCGATGTCGACATGCATGCCGCTGTCGGCGAACTGTCCAGCGCAGACTCCGATCGATTCAGTCGAACACTGCTGAGGTCCGCCACCAGTGGAACACCGGGTCGATATCTCGCTTCCAGCGGTCTTGCCGCCGAGAGTCTCGTCCGCATGCCGGTCCAGGCTGCGTGCTGTGCACCACTGGCAGCAAGCGATACCACTCTGGCATGCCTGTATGTGGATGGCACGGATCCTCAAATTCCCGATGAGCAGCTCAAACGTGATCTGGACTTCGTGATCGCATTGGCCCAGCTCGCATCAGTTGCCATGTCCAATCTGGCAAGAGCTGATCTTGAACGTCGGTTTGCCGAATCACGCAGCAAGCTCTTCGAAGGAACGGTTCGAGCAATGGCAGCCGCCATTGATGCCAAGGATCCGTATACACGTGGTCACTCGGATCGAGTGTCCTGGCTGTGCGGGGAGCTGGCGCGTGCGATGGGTCGTGATCCGCAGGCTGTGGAAGCTGCTCGAGTCTGTGGGCAGGTTCATGATGTCGGCAAGATCGGTGTCCCTGAAGCTGTTCTCGTGAAACCCGGAAGGCTGACCGATGAGGAATTCGAGCTCATCAAGCAACATCCAGCCATCGGGTATCGAATCCTTCACGACATTCCCGGCATGCGGGATCTTCTCGGGGGTGTACGGCACCATCATGAGAAATGGGATGGCACGGGCTATCCGGATGGTCTTCAAGGAGACTCGATTCCCGATCTGGGCCGCCTGGTCGCCGTAGCGGATTCCTTCGATGCGATGAGATCCGCTCGAGCGTACCGTGACGGTCGACCTGGTGATGAGGTCCTTGAAGAGATTCAACGATGTTCCGGCAGCCAGTTCGATCCCGAGATGGCCGAGGCCTTTCTGAAGATCAACTTTGCGCCCTATGAGGCAATGCTCGCTGCCGAACAGGATCAGCCTTGACCAAGCCCCTCAACGGCCTTGTACAGGAAGAGCCGGTATGGCGTATCGCCACGAGGTGAAGAGAGCTTGACCTTCATGGTCTCGGACTCACTGGTCTCGATCGATACGAATGGATACCAGTCAGGCTGCATGTCCTGGGCAACCAGATCATCGTTGGCATTCATGATCGAAAGATTGGTATCGACATGATCCATGCTGACGGCAACGATGAACCATTTTGCCGAGCCCTCAAGAGAGATGGACTCCATGGCCACGCCTCCGTCATCAGACGGCTGCATGGAACCACTCCACTGTCTGACCAGATTGCCGGTCAGTTTGCGGCCATCCTGCCGTGCAAGGTCGCGGATCCAGCGACGCATGGCCGCCTTCGCCACGGATTCCGGAGTCGATTTTGAAATGGTCGCGGCGCGAAGCTCGTATCCGACTGTTCCACTCGGATCGGTCGCACCAACTTGAGCACTGATCGTTCCAGCCTTTTCAACTCTGAACGCGATGGCCTTGAGATTCGGCTTGATGTTCATCACGTCGACAATCTGAAGCGAACTCGTGCCTGCATCGACATGAACACCAACTGTTCCATCGCCTTCGACGGCAAGAAGGTAGTCCGTTCCCGCCTTCACTTCCATTTCAATCTGTTTGCCATAGATCGATGCGCCCAGCGCATCGCCTGCACCCATCGCCAGTGGATTGATGTTCAGTGAATCGAGTGGAAAGATGTCGGCAGATACGGATTCGGAGCCTGTGACGATTTCCTCATCCGAATTAGTCGCCACCATGGCTTCCCAGCAGGCGATGAGGTCGTCCATTTCAGGCGCACGTTGCTCAAGTCGACCGGATGCGTAGAGCGTCTGGATTCGATCTTCCCACTGATTGGTCCGTTCTTCCTGAATGGCGTTCACATCAGGAGATTCCATTTCCTCCAGCAACGTCGATCGCTGAGCGAAGTTGACACTTGCCGCACTGGGAATACGTTTGCCTCCCACCACGATGAAATTGACTGCGCTGAGGAGGCCGACGACCTCGCCCTGGGCATTGATCAGTGGACTGCCGCTGGCACCGCCCGTGGCGGGAAGCGAGTGCTGGATCAGAAGGTCATTGCCTTCATGCGCCGGCGCATTGAAGTAATCCGTGATCGCCGTGACGCGACCGACCTGTGTCTGCGGAACGGGATTCGTCATGTTGACGCCGCCCAACGCCATGTTTTCGACAGGGAAGCCGACATAACCGACGGGATCGCCTGGCTGGAGCGACTTGTGTTCTTCGATATCCGCGATCACGAGTGGCTTGCCGATGTCCTCGGTCTCGTCAACGTAGATGAAACCGACATCCGCTGCGATGCCTGCGGATCGAACCGGATCCGAATCCTTGGTCGCACTGATCTGGATTGGGACATAGTCCTCCCAGAGCCCGGCAAAGGAGTCGTAGCCCGGATGGATCGAAGCGCCCATCGCCACGAATTCACGATCTCCATTGGGTCCACGAAGAATGATCAACTCGTCTTCAGTCAGTTCATTGAAGCGTTCTGCGACATGGGCATTGGTTGCCAGTTTTCCAGGTGCCATGACCCAGGCGGTGCCGAACGGATGTTCATCGCCATCTTCGTCACGAAGAATGACCAGGTAGGTCGACTGTCTGGCTTCATCCAGAACCGAGGGAAGATCGACGCCCATCGAGGTGACATCCGCGGAGAGTCCCGCGACTTCACCCTCGATCATCTGCATCGATTCATTCGTCATGGCCTGGTTCTTTTCGATGTTCTTGACTTCATCCTGAGTGATGAAAAACACTGCAACTCCAAGCCCCAGGACAATCAAGGACAAGACGACAGCGATGGCTGAGATCTTGCTGCTTTCCTTGGTCTCCACTGCAAGGGCCTGAACATCGACCGCATCAGCCGCCCCGGATGATCGCCTGTGCAGACTTTGCGCATCGATTTCCTGAGGCAGTGTCGCGGCAAGCTCATCGGCACGAACGGTTGTCATCTGAAGGCAGGGCCCTTCGGGGCCGATCTGGACAACGCATTGCTTTGGAAGCATCTGGACCGTCTCCATCAGCTGTCCGTTCATCGAAACACGACGATCCGCTGCCATCTCCATGTAGTAGTTGCCACGTACCCGTGTGATGGTGCAGTGTTCTCGTCCGACGGTCCGCTCATCCGGTGGAATGACCACCTGACAACGATCAGGGTCACGTCCCACGGCAATGGTTTCGACGTCATCCCCGAACTCCAGGACCCGACCTGCCAGATCCCCATCAACAAACTCGATCTTGAGCGGCATGCTTGCTTCCTTTCCCCGAGCAGGCGCCATCGGGCCCCCCTCGGGCTCACCCTGCATGGTAACGGCGACAGGGCATCCAGCCAGCCTGCGAGGTGGATACCCGCCCCACGCTGGAAGTCTGCCGTGAGAATCCGCTGAAGGCGTTGGCTGCTCGGATTCTCTCACGAATCCCGGGAGTTTCAGAGGCGATTGCCGATGCGGCGTGCCCTCACAATCCTCAAGATCCTCAGGAGCCGCCTCCAGAGCGGTTTGAGCCCCCTTCCTGCGACTACGATTCGAGCATGGATGTCCTGGCACGAATCGTGAAGACCCTGGAGGACGCCGGGGTGACTTGGAAACAGATCCGGCATGATCCGGTCAGGACATCCCAGGAAGCCGCCGACGTACGGGGTGAACCGCTGGCCATCGGTGGCAAGGCCCTCGTCGTCAAGGCCGACGAGACCTTCTCACTGGTTGTGATCAGCGCTGCCAGTCGACTCAAGTCGTCCCGGCTCAAGAAGACGTTGTCCGCAAGAAAACTCCGATTTGCAACACCGGAGGAACTGGCTGATCTGACCGGTCTTGTGCCGGGCAGTGTTCCTCCATTTGGAGAGCCCGTCCTGCCCCTTCCGGTTCGTGTCGATCAGAGCATCCTTGGACAAGATCGAATCGCTTTCAACGCAGGATCCCTGAGTGAATCGATCATCATGGATCGACAGGAGTGGTATCTCGTCGCTGGAGAACCCGAGATCATCGACGTCTCCATGTCGCAGGAGTAAGTGCGAATTTTCCATGATGCAGAGCGGTTCACAAAGCCGACGTAATCAGTCTGTACAGACTGTTCGAACCTGTTCCGGAAATCAATACTGCTCAAAGGGGCCACAACTCATGGATCAATCATCAAAACAAGCCGCATCACATACCCAGGCACTCAGTGGATTCGCCCAGTTGCTGACGGGTATTGGTTTCGTCGTCATCATCATCGGTGCCGTCGTCCTCGGTCTGACGCTCATCGGTGAACTGTCCTCGCTTGGAAGCGAAGATGAGGAACTCCGGGTCTTCGAGTTTGCCGCAGTCGTTGGAAGTGCGACCACGATGATCTATGGATTCATGATCACGGCACTCGGACAGGTGCTTTCCTGCATTCGATCCATGACGATCAATGTCGCCAAACTGGTGGAACAAGGCAACAACTAGAACAGCCTCGTTCTTCATTTCAAGTCCTGCCTTTCAACCCGTGCAGAGGGCTGCTACATTCAATGTGGCAGCCCTCTGTTCTTCATGAATGACGATACAGTCGAAATTCGACCCGCTTTCTCCCTCGACTATCGAAGGGCGCGTGACCTGCTTGATGGCGCATCGATGTTGTCGGGTCCTCAGGACCCCAGCGGTCCAATCGGTGGCCTTGGTCTCATGGGTTACATCATGGACGGAAGCATCAATCTCCGAACACTCCGGGTGCATGCAGAGAAGGAAGCCGAAGCCAGAGCGTTGCTGGATGCGCATGGCATCGTTCTGGTCGGTGGTGAAGGAGATACCGTGATCGATGTCTCGGAACTCAACTGTCCATCGTGTGGTGCCGTCTTGCAGGCGCAGCGAAGTCCTGGAGTCATTGCACGGTGTGAAGGCTGCGATCTGGCCTTCACATGGATTGATGTGACGGCGTCATGAATGGGCCCGGTGGGACTCGAACCCACACTTCCTCATCGGAAAACGGATTTTAAGTCCGTCGCGTCTGCCAGTTCCGCCACAGGCCCTGACACCAGTGTATCGACGCAAGACTCCCATTCGTATTCAAGTCGGTCTACCATGGATCCCATCCGGAATATCCGGCGATGGGCCTCACAGGATCGCCTGTCTCAGCTGCTTTGCGAAGAAAGTGAAACCATGATTTCAAGTCTGTGCCTGACGCTCCTGATGCTTGCTTCTCCGGCTGTCGACACCACGTCACGGCCGGACATCGTCATGATTCTCGTCGATGACATGGGATGGGCTGATCCCGGCTTCATGCCTGATGGTTCTCAGGTAACACCCAACTTGGATGCGCTTGCTGAACGAGGGATGGTCTTCACACAGGCGACGAGTAATGGGCCGAACTGTGCGCCCAGCCGAGCTTGCATGATGACGGGTCAATGGTCGCCTCGTCATGGAATCTTCACGGTCGGAAATGCCAAACGTGGCAAGGCGGAGAATCGACGGATGGAGCCGCCTCAGAATCGTACCGTGCTGGCTTTGCAAGAAGAGACCATGGCCGAGCAACTTGGCAAGGCCGGCTATCGAACCGGTCACTTCGGCAAGTGGCATCTGGGAAAGGACCCACTCGAACAGGGATTTGAATTCAATGTCGGTGGCAACAAGGCCGGTCATCCAAAGTCCTACTTCAGCCCGTATCGCAATGCGAATCTCAAGGATGGTCCCGAGGGAGAATCCCTCACTGATCGGCTGACGGATGAGGCCATCGAATTTCTTCAGGCCGAGGACGACCGACCGGTCTTTCTGCACATGTCCTACTACACGGTCCATACGCCGCTGCAGGCGACTGATGAGGAAATCGCAGCACTGCTGAAACAGCATCCCGACTGGGACAAGAGGCAGGCAACCTACACGGCCATGGTTCAGCGGCTCGACCGGAACATCGGAAGACTGCTGGAACACGTGGACGAGCATGATGTCGTCGTTTTCTGTTCGGACAACGGCGGCCAGCCGCGCATTGGAAACATGGCCATGCTCAGAGGATCGAAGGGCATGCTGTACGAAGGCGGTATCCGCGTTCCACTGGTCATCTCGGGACAGGGTGTCGAGTCGGGTCGCACGGACCTTCCTGTGACACTTCTGGACGTGGCCCCCACCATCTACGAATGGGCTGGTATCCCCGACGATGAGCAGTCGCTTGATGGTGACAGTCTGGTACCGGTCCTTGAAGGGTCGGATCATTCACTGGAATCCCGATCGCTGTTCTGGCATTTCCCGGCCTATCTCGAGGCCGCAGGCAAATCCGGTCCATGGCGAACAACCCCGGCGGGTGCCATCCGCGAGGGTCGATGGAAGTTGATTGAGTTCTTTGAAGATGGACGGCTGGAGCTCTACGACCTCGAGGCGGATCCAGGAGAAACCAGAAACCTGGCCAAACAGGAACCCGAGATCCGTGAACGCCTGCATCGACTTCTGGTCGAGTGGCGAGAATCCGTCAAGGCACCGATGCCGGTTGCACTCACTCGAGCGGCGCCCTGATGAAGCTCATCTCTCTCCTTCTGCTCCTGCTCACGTTTGGTCTACTGGGTTGTGACGAGGAGAATCCCTACTTCGATTCATCGAACTGGAACATGAACCAGACGGTTGATCGTCTCGCCCGCATCGTCCAGAACGAAAACTCGTTGATTCTGGAAGCTCGTGACTCCAATGGTCTTTCGGAGACTTCGCGACGTGATCTCTGGGCGCTCTTCATGGATGAATGCGACATTGGATTTGAAGTCTGGGTCAGATTGAGAAGGAACCGACGTCTGGTCTCACCGTTCTGCGAGGCGTATTCGATCAAGGTCGCCCCACTCTTGGAGCAGCGAGCCGAACTGCAGGTACAGGGATCGGACGTGGATATCTTCTATTTGAAAGCCGTTGCCCCGAATCCGACTGCGGGAATCGAATTCGAGAGCCGATTCAAGGCGTTTGGCGCACGAGCGCTTCAGGAGCGATGCCTGGACCGGGAAGGTTACCGACAACGTCACTGGCCCTGAGTCGTCCCTTCGACGTCAACCTGATTCCGAAGTGTTCTTCCAACATCCGATTTCGATCGATCCGAACGGGGTGCCGAAGCTCTGATCGCGATGCTGGCCATGTTCGTCGCCGCTTCGGAGAGGTAATGCATCTTGTCTTTCCGCTGTGAGCGGCTGAACCAGCGACCGCTCTCTCCCTGGTTCGCCTTGAGCCAATCGACTGCGCGATCAATCACCTCCTGGTCATCATGTCCACTTCGTGACAGGATCCAGATCGCAAATGCCGTGGGATACGCTTCACTCACATCCAGCTGCGATGAACCGTCGGACCGTGGCCAATCGCCCAGGGAAGCCATGCACCATCCACCATCTTCTTCCTGCTTGGACAGAAGTTCGTTTCGGTAGTCTGCGAGAACATCGGGCGACAAGGTGATGCCGTTCTCGGCATGCGCCCAGAGCAACATGCCTTTCTGGTGCAGGTTCTGTGGCGGGTTCTTCGACAACCATGTCTGCAACGCTGCTTGTGCAGTCTTGACGGTGTCCTTCTGGCGGTACTCCTCCGGTGCTCGGCCAAGTGTCAAGGCCATGAGTGTCACACCGAAATGATGGTCGCTTTCATAGGGTGGCCAGTTGCAGGCCAGCCAATCCGGCCAGTGGCCCGATACGTCCTGAAGAGACAGTGCGTGATCCAGGGCACGTTGAACCTCCGGGGTGAATGTGCCGAATCGGACACTGTCACCCAACGCCAGAAAACAGGCGGCCGCAACCATGCCTTCGACCGCGCCATACTGGCCCCTTGGTTCCAGCTCCTCACTGATGTAGCGGTCGAGATACTCCAGTGCGAATGCCCGAGCTTCGCGCCATGGTTCGCCCGCGGGTTCCATGGCTCCAGTCAGCAGATACAGACCGTTCGTGTGGCATGACACGCAGTTGTACGTCTGGACCCATTTTCCCGATGCCTCTGCGAGATAGCGATCCGCAGCCTTCAGGGAAAACTCGCCGATAGGCTCCTGGAGTCCGGGACTGCTCATGCAGATCAAGGTCGTCCAGATCCATGAATTCAAGACCATCACGAATCGTTCGCTTCCTGCTCGACCTTGTAATCAATCGTCGGCAAGGGAAAGATCTCGGATGGCTCATGGTAGGTATCCATCAGATCCGACATTCGAGCAACGATGTCCGGATGCTTGGACGCGACATTCTTCTGCTCGCCGATATCCGATTCGAGATCAAACAACTGGATGGTCGTGTTGCCTTTCTTCAAACCGGTGCGGACCGCTTTCCACCGCCCCATTCGCATGGCCTGCTTGGATCCGATCTCCCAGTACAAGGCCTCATGGGCCTCCTGCGATCCACCAGTCAGCGTCGGGAGAAAGGACTTTCCGTCACAGGCTGGTGATTCGGCACCGGCCACTTCAGCAAGTGTCGGAAGCACATCATGAAAACCGCTCACATGATCAGTGGTGCTTCCGGCGGCAACTTGGCCCGGCCATCGAACAACCATCGGGACACGAATGCCGCCTTCATAGAGGGATCCCTTGAGCCCTCTCAGAACACCCGTGCTGTCGAAGAAGTCGTAGTCGACTCCACCGGCATAGGTCGTCCCGTTGTCACTGGAGACGATGACGATGGTGTTGTCTGAAAGACCCTGCTTCTCAAGTTCATCAAGCAGGGCGCCGATCTCGGCATCCAGTCTCGTGATCATGGCCGCATAGGCAGCCCGTGGTCTCGGATGGGGAAGATAGCTCTTCTGCCCGAGATAATGCGTGGTATCCCATTCCCGTGGATAGGCTTCGATGTCTTCGATCGGTGCCTGAATCGCGACATGGGGAATCGGGCTGGCGTAATACAGGAAGAAGGGTTCGTCCGAATGATCGCGGATGAACTGAACGGCTTCATCCCGCATGTAGTCCGGGGCATAATCCTTGCGATCGTATCTGGCTCGATACGCTTCTTCATTCTCGAGCGGAGCCTGAATCTTCTGATGAGCCCGGTAGTACTCGCCATCGTTGAGGACATGTTTCTCTTCGTTTCGCCAGAGATGGGCTGGATAGTAGTTGTGAGCCTTGCGCTGACACAGGTATCCGTAGAAATGGTCAAAGCCCTGCTTGTTCGGATGACCGATCGTGTCCGGTCCCCCGAGCCCCCATTTGCCGATGCAGGCGGTGGCATAGCCCTGGTCCTTGAGAATCTCGGCAATGGTGACTTCCTCATCGGGCAACGGATACTGTCCCTCGGGTTCATCCGCTCCCCAGCCTCCGTTTTCCCAGTTGTTCCGGACAACGGAATGACCGGTGTGCTTTCCGGTCAGCAACACGCATCTCGAAGGTGCGCAGACCGTGCTTCCGGAGTAGTGCTGGGTGAATCGCATCCCTTCCCGAGCAAGCTGATCGATGTACGGGGTCTGGATCTTGTCCTGTCCATAACAACCCACCTCGTTCCAACCCAGATCATCTGCGAGGACGTAGATGATGTTCGG
>MDSW01223930.1_pt1 | contig 33351 bp, 27 predicted proteins | sample 811171 | NCBI WGS metagenome assembly MDSW01 (sample SAMN05326641, study PRJNA326480) | marine metagenome | isolation source: seawater | place: Atlantic Ocean: North West | collected 2012 | reverse complement strand
GTGAGCTGATCATCTCGAATGTATAAATAGGGGCCGGTAGTGGCCGGAAAACTGTCCCATATATTTTTAAAATTGTCCCAAACCTCGCGCCAAGCTACACACAAACAACTACCAGCAAACAATAACTAATTTTCTTGATTATGATGGTAGCGGAGGAGGGACTCGAACCCCCGACACGCGGATTATGATTCCGCTGCTCTAACCAGCTGAGCTACTCCGCCCCTGAACAGACCTGCCGCCCGGTGCTGCCTTCCGGCCTTCCCTGGCCGGACCAAACCGGACCGGCACTCCCGAACGGGAACGAGTGGGGTATATCGCCTGATCCCGGCTTAGTCAATCGTATTTTTACCCCGGAAGAGGATTTTTTTAACCAGCAGAGCGCATGCCCCTCTCCCCCTCAGCTTCCCCCTCATTCCTACTTCAGGCTCCATCTCAGGCCCCGTCTCATTCCCAACTCAGGCCGCCGCGGCCTCCCAGGCACCGAGGCTGCGCGTAATCCAGCCCCCGCCGAGCACCCGGTCCCCCTCATAAAACACACAGGCCTGACCTGGTGAGACGCCAGCCTCCGGCACCTCCAGCACCACCCGCGCCCGCGCCTCCCCCTCGGCATACAATCTCGCCGCCACTGGCGGGCGGGTCGAGCGCACCTTGGCCTCAACGGCAATCCCCGCTTCAGGGATCGCCCCCTCGCCCAGCCAGTTCACTTCTTTCAGCAGCAATGTGTGAGTCTCAAGCGCCTCTTTCGGCCCGACCACCACCTGCCGGCGTTCCGGTTCCAACTTCACCACATAAAGCGGATCGCCACCCCCGATCCCCAGACCGCGGCGCTGGCCGATAGTATAATGAATAATGCCCTTGTGCTGCCCTAGTATCCGGCCATCAATATGCACAATCTCCCCGGGCTCGGAAGCGCCGGGACGCAACCGTTCAATAACGCTCACATAACTGCCATTGGGCACAAAACAGATGTCCTGACTGTCGGGTTTGGCCGCCACCTCCAGTCCGTATTTCGCCGCCAGCCGGCGTACCTCGTCCTTATGCAGGCTGCCCAGAGGAAAGCGCAGGTAATCCAGCTGCGCCTGCGTGGTGGCGAACAGAAAATAGCTCTGATCCCGGCTTCCGTCCACCGCCCGAAGCATCCGTGCATGTCCGCCGCTCAGGGTCTGGCGCACATAATGGCCAGTGGCCAGCACATCCGCCTCCAGATCCCGGGCGGTTTCCAGCAGATCCTTGAACTTCACTTCCTGATTGCACCGCACACAGGGAATCGGCGTCTCCCCGCGGATATAGCTGTCGGCAAACTCCTCCATTACACTGTCTTTGAAGCGGCTTTCATAATCCAGCACATAATGGGGAATACCGATGACCTCCGCCACCCGCCGCGCGTCATGAATATCCTGCCCGGCACAGCAGGCGCCTTTTTTCTGCACCGCCACACCATGATCATAAAGCTGCAACGTGATGCCGACCACATCGTAGCCTTCATCTTTAAGCAGCGCCGCCACAACGGAGCTGTCCACCCCGCCGGACATGGCCACCACCACCCGCGTTTCCGCCACGGGCTTGGCCAACCCGAGGGAGTTGAGGCCGCGCTTTGGCGCATTCGACCCTTCTGCCACGGCGATATGTGAAACCTGAAAATTTTCCATAATGCGCAGATACCGCATCCCGGGGCAAACTTCAAGGCCCTGTAGCAATATTCTCCCCTTTTCTGCGCCCTTGAGGAAGGTTTTCCTGTCCCAGAGTGAGTTGTGTTGAGGCGATCTCTAAAGGAAATTCAGCAGGGACAGGCGGGACAATTGCGCAGTGATTTCATAAGAAGCCTGCAACGCCACCTGGTTATTTTCCAGTTGTGTGATTGCCTCAGCCAGATCCGCATCCTCGATATCGGAAATAAAAATCTGTAAAAAGGCCTCCTCATCCTTATGTTCCACCAGAATATCTTCCAGATTAGCCTGGCGGGTCCCGTTGCGGGCCACAAACAGCTGCAAGGTGTCGATAGCGGAATCCAGCGTCGCCAGTTCCCCTTCGAGAAACGCACGCTGGGCCGGAGTCAGCTTCCCATCAATGGGCCCGCCCCCACCCGCATTAAAATCGGCAATATTCTTGAAAGCGGCAAAAATATCCCCGGCCACCTCGCTGGCCAGCAGACCATATTCCATTTCCGTATTCTGTCCCACCTGTGCCGCCGCCCGACGGGTGTCATTCTGGAACAGGTCCTGCGCCGACGCCGCCGCCACCAGATCCGTAATATCCCGGGCATTCACTGGCGGCACATCACTTTTGGCCCCGGCGAAAATATACACCCCGCCGATATTGGTATTCAGGGCGCTGACCATTGAGGAAAACGCCTGATCCATGATTTCATTCAGGGCAAAGGTTTCATCCATGGAAATGGCTTCCAACACGGCCTGACGGACATCTTGGGCATTGCTGACCAGCGCATTGAGATGAACATCATTGGTGCGCAATTGCCGATCCACATATTCCCCCGCATTAATATAACTTTGGGTGCGGGTCAGCACTGTCTTAGCCCCTAGGAGGGTATTGGTCTGGGTGGCAAAACCGCTGTATTGCTGCTCTTTTTTGCCAGTGGTGATGGTCATCTGACCATCAAAGACCTTCTCCTGATTTCTTAACAGACTGGACAACATCATCTGTTGATGGCCAAAACTGGATACGCGTGTCATGATTTGGGTCCTGTTCCTGTCCTGTTAGATCGCATCATCTCAGTTATTTCTTCATGGCTCTGCATTTGTTTATGGTTCTGCGCACCGGTACCGCCTGAAAGGTCGACGATCATCAGACCACCGACAGAAGGGCATCATAAATATCCTGTGCGGTCTGAAGAATACGAGCGGAGGCACTATAAGCATTCTGGTAAATCACCATGTTGCTAAGTTCTTCGTCCAGATTAACACCGGAAATATCTGCCGATTTCTGTTCCAGCTGATTTTTAAGGCTCTCCGAATCGCCGGCAAAACCGGCCGCCATGCTGGCCCTGAGCCCAAGATCCGCCAGGATATTCGCCCCATACTGCCCCAATGTGACATTCATGGCGCTCAAGCCCCCCGCCTCGCGGAAGGAAACCACCAGATTCTCCAGATCCTGAAACGCCCGTGCGCCGGACTGATCACCAATGCTGAACACATTGTCGCCAATCGCCGCCGACTGATCGAACCGGGCCAGGGCAAAAAGGCCCGCATCCTGGAAAATTTCGTCCTTGACCTTAAGGCCAAACGCCGCATCCATGACGAAACGTTCCCCAATGCCGAAGAAATGAGACAGGCTGACCCCCGTGGTGCCACGGCTGGTGGTATCGTTTTTAACCCGAAGGGAAAACTCCTGTCCGGAAGACAGGGGAGCCATTGTGAATTCGCCCTCAGGCGAAAGTGAAAAAGTCGCATAATTGGACAGCGGGCTGGCGTTCAGATCATTCAACAGATCGTCAAAGCTGCTGCCGGCAATGGTCAGGGTATAACTGTCCATCGACACGTTTCTGTCATCCAGCACTTCAAACGTAATGGTCTGCCCGGCCCCAAAACCGTGATTTTCCGGTCCGGCGACACCGGTCTGAAAATGACTTCTGGTATTGGCCTGCACCAGATCATTCAGCCCGAAGAAATGCGAAAACCCCCGTCCGGCCCTGAGGCTCGGGTCGCTGTCGGACTGGGCAATGGTTACGCCATGCGCCGGGTTTGCGGCACTGAAACTCATAACCCCGTTATTCAGGCTCAGTGTTGCTGCCGGCCCAAGAGCCGCATTCACCGCTGTAATCACATCATTCAACGTTCCCCCGGCCAAGGCATCAAAGTCGATGGTCACCGAATTGACCAGATCACCATTGGCATCGGTCACGGCAAATACCGCATCGCCGGTAAAATTATGCAGATCGCCGCCAGATAGCCCGGTATTGATACCGCTCAGGCTATTGGGGGCCGGCACTGCGGAATTGGCATTATGAACCCGGTTGATTTCATCCGCGAAGGCGGCTGCCAGGTTCCCAAGCTGGGCGGCGATTTCCGGCAGTTCCTCGTCCCGCATTTTCAACAGCCCTTTCAGCTCACCACCGAATATTTCCCCGTCAAGGGTAGCGGTGCTGGGCATGACAGCCCCGGTTACCCCGTTGACAGGATGAATGGTGATAGAAGGAAAACGGGTCGTAGTGGTCACGCTGCCCGGCGCTTCATACTGCAATTCAACACGCCGCTGCCCGACCAGGGTAATCCCAGTCGAAGTGGTGATCTGAATCCCGTTATTGCCGGTATCGGTGATGCTGATGTCAATGAGTTCCGAGAGTTCGCCAATCGCCTGAGCGCGCTGTTCCAGAAGTGACCCCGGCGTACCATTGGTGACCGTTTCCCGCACAATCAGGGGGTTGAGATTGTCGATCCTTTCCAAAAGCGCGTTGATCTCGGCAATCTTGTCATTGATGCTGTCGCTGGCATCCTTGCGCAGATTCTGAATACTCTCCGCCAGATAGCCAACCTCTTCCCCGAAATTGTTGATTTTGCTCAGGGAGTTTTCTCTCAGAATTGTGGAAGACGGGTCCAGCGCCAATTCGGAAATCGCGGTAAACAGGTCATCAATCTTGCCGCTGAGGCTGGTATTTTCATCGGGTTTGCCCAGAAAGGATTGAATTCTTTCATGAAAGGCGTTTTCCACCTGATACCGTCCAAAATCCGCATTGGCGTCATAAGTGGCCCTGACAAGAAATCTGTCAATCACCCGGTCAATGCCCGAAATTCTGACTCCGCCGGACTGGGTCCCGGTCACAAAGGCTTCCTGTTGGACCACCTGGCGGGCATATCCTGGGGTGTTCACATTGGCAACGTTGTTGGAAGTAACCGACAACGCCGCCTGGTTCACAAACAATCCCGTCAGGGAATTATGGATAATATTATTAATGCTGGATGACATTCTGGTTTCTCCCGATCCACAAAACTGGATCTTTCAGGTAAAGAAAGCGCCCCGCCATGGGTAAAGACTGCCGGGCGGGGTCATTTTTTTCCGCTTTTCCTTTTTTGTTCCTGATCCTTGCGGTTCTCACAAACATCTTCCTTTACCTGATCAAGTCTTTATAATTAAAAAGCTTTTCAAACCTTTTCGTGTTCTTCTCCCGGCGAAGCGCTCCGGGAGACACCATATTCCGACGTTCTTTACGCAATTTCTATGCAAACAGGGGGCCAGTTTTCACCGATGCCCCAAAAAACCGGAAACCTGCCAGACACCAAAAGGCCCGGACACAAAAAGGCCCGGACACAAAAAGGCAATGCAAAGGCGAAAACATTCCGAAAACGACGCGGCACATAAAGACCGGCGGGAAAATTTTGCTGGCAAAAATTGCCGCAGACCCCTCTCCCAAAACCGGGAAGAACCTATAAAATACATTTATTTTCAACTGGTTATATAAACAAATCTAAAATGGCCCGCATCTTGCTTACCAAAGGTGAAGAATTACGGCTCAACCGTCTGAACAAAACCACACAGAAATTTTAAAGAGGCAAAAAGGTTTTGAAACACACTTGGGCAACAGCCATGAAAACAGGTTAGGCCTGAAAACAGGTAAGGATGAATGACCACAGCAATGGACTTATATAACAACGCCTTGATGACCCCGCAAAGGGCGGGCTCAACCCCATTCTCTGCGGGGGGAGCCGAAATGTCATCTTCTGCTGCGTCATCACCTGACCCAAGGCCGTCTTCCAATACATCATTTGATGCCTATCTTGCCAAAGAAGCCGGACGGGACAGCACGTCTTCCCCAGGCAAGGCCCAGAACGTCAATGCCAAGAACATCAAGGCCAAAAATGCGACGCCTCCTGTGAATAAAAATGCTCCGAACAACACCTCTCCGGCACACCCAGAGAGCATATCTGTCGAGAACACATCTGTAACGGAAGATGAAACCGGGCCCGCCCCCTCAGGTTTGGCAGTTACCGTTCCGGGTACAGAAACGCTCCCGCCTAAATCCCCGCCCGCCGCAAAGTCCGTGCCGGTGGGATCTCCGGTTATGATCGAGAATCCGGAAGCTTTGTTTGAGCCCCTGCCTGGCCAATCCGACCCCATCGCCGATCCCGAGGTTACGACAAGCGGGACCGGGCAACGCAAAACGGCACAATCCCCCTCAAACCCCAGTTCCGACCGCTCCCCGGGAATTCCGGTCTCCAATCCCCCTGCACAAGCGCTGGACGAGCTGGCCCTGTCACAAGGCAATCCGCAACATCCGGGAATCATCCCTGAAACAACCAGTGTTGCCGCGACGGACGGTGCACCCGATCACGTTAGTAGCATATCATCCCCCGGCACAGCAGAAGGCGGCCTCGTTGCGCGTACCGGGGAAATGCTCCAGACGGCCTCCCCCAGAAACAGCGAGAGGCCAGCCGCCGCCAGAGCGGAACCCGCCGGTTCCCGGCGTCTTCCGGCTGACACACAAACCACAGAACCTCCAGGAGGGGCTGCAATCCCGGCACAGGCACCGGCACAGACAAATACCACACTGGCGCTCCAGACGACACCTTCCGGACATGACCTTTCCGGCGCCGTTAACACGGCAACAACTGCCACAGGACAACCAGGCCCTGCACCGGCAGACAGTTCGCAGATCGCCTCCTTTTCCGGAACCGCCGCCCGGAACCAGCCTTTGGCAGGCCATTCGGACCGGCAGCAGAACCGGCAGGGAGGTCAAAGCCCTGGTGAGCGCCTGAGGGAAAGCATAACGGAAAACCGGGCAGGCAAAACCGCCCCTGGCACAGAAAAACCTAACCGGGCAGGTTCCACCCCTGCGGATCCCCAAACTCCCGCTGGCCGGCAGCCCCCCCCCCTCCCGGGACAGGATTTCCGCGCCATGATGTCGGGACAGAATATGGGACTGACCATGGTAGTGAAACCGCATGATAGCCTGTTGGCACAGGCCCCGGGCGAGACCGTCCTGGCCGGGGCGCAGCTCACTACCGGACAGGGAACAGGCACCGGCATTTTTGGGGCTCAGGCGGGCTTTACCTCCCCCAATGGGGTGCAAAACGGCCTTATGGCCAGCGAAACCGCGCTGCGTCCGGCCACGACCACGCCGTCCGCCCATATGGCCGATCAGATTGTCAGCACCCTCACCCGTCACAATGCCAACGGCCGCAGCACATTCCGCATTCAGCTTCATCCCGCGGAATTGGGACAGGTGGACGTACGCATGGATTTTGCGGCAGACGGCAAACTGCATACCGTCATGACGGTGGACAATGACCGCACGCTGATGTTGTTGCAGCGCGACCAGGGCATTCTGGAAAAAATGTTACAGAATGCCGGGTTTGATACCTCCCAGGGCAGTCTCAATTTCAGCCTGAAACACCAGAACCAGACGGCTCAGGGCGATATGTTTGAGCAGCAAGGCGGGACCAGTGGCGAAACGCCCCCCACCGGCGAAGCCGGAGGTGCGATCTGGCAGGAACCAGACAGTCCGGCCGTCACAGAACACCTGCTGATGTCCGCTTCTGCGGGCGGCATTGATATCAGCATTTAAAGAGGATCAGGCAATGGAAGTTACTTCAGCGACAGCCTCCCAAACCGACACACAAGGCAAGGCCCGCCAGGCCGAACAAAAGCTGGCGGAAGACTTTGACGATTTTCTTGCCCTGCTGACCACACAGTTGCAATATCAGGATCCGCTGGACCCGCTGGATTCCAACGAATTTACCCAGCAACTGGTCTCATTCACCGGCGTGGAGCAGTCGATTGCCACCAATAAAAATCTGGAAACGCTGATCAGCAAGGTGACCAGCCAAAGCATCGCTGATTCCGTTTCCTATCTGGGTAAGGAAATCACCGTCGATTCCAATAAAGCCGGACTGGACAACGGCAAAGTCAAATGGGAATACACTCTGGATTCCGTGGCTGAGACCACAAAAATCAAGATCACCCATGATAAAACCGGCAAAGTTGTCTACGAAGGTTTTGGGAAAACGGCCGCAGGAATGCACGAATTTGTCTGGCAGGCGCCGGAAAATGCCGAAGAGGGCATCTATTCCCTGGAAGTCAGCGCCACCACCGCTTCCGATCAGGAGGTCCAGACACAGGTCTATTCAAAAGGCATTGTAAAAAGTGTGGAAACCCTTGGCGGACTGCCATATCTGGCTTCCAACGGCATTCTCGTGGCGCCGGATAATATCCTGGCCGTCAAAGATGTTACGGAGGCCCCTCCTCCTTCCCCTGGTGAAGAAAACGCCGGTTGATTATGCGTAAAACACGCTGTGAAAAAACAGAATTAACCTTGCTGCCCCTTACAGTCTTTGAACCTGGGGGCTCTTTAAGAACAGGAGTAATGACATGAGTCTTTACGCATCACTCTTTTCCGGAGTTTCCGGGCTTAGCGCCTATAGCAGTGCTTTGGGTATGATTTCCGACAATATCGTGAATGTAAATACCATCGGCTATAAGGAAACACGGGCCAGCTTCACCACTCTGGTGACGGAATCCCGCTCCACAACCTCCTATTCTCCCGGCGGGGTTCAGTCGTTACCGCAAAACCTCATCAGCCGTCAGGGTCTGTTGCAATCTTCTGCCTCGGCAACCGATCTCAGCATCGACGGCGCCGGCTTTTTCGTGGTTTCCTCCACGCCGACAGTGGGTCAAAACAACGACTCTATCAGTTTTACCCGCGCCGGATCCTTCACCCCCGATGACGAAGGATTTCTGAAAAACACCGCCGGTCTGTATCTTCTGGGTTTCCCGATTGATTCCACCGGAAGCCTCAACCCGGACCGTCCGGTCAGTTCCTTGGAGCCGATCAATGTTTCCGGGCTGACCGGGACGGCGGAAGCCACAACCAATGTGACCCTACGGGCCAACCTGCAGAATACCCAGCCGGTCAATCCTGCCGAAGCCACCTATACCGGCGGCCCCGGTTTTTCTATGGCCGATGGCTCAATCACTCCGGATTTCAAACGACAAATCCAGGTTTTTGACTCTCAGGGAACCTCCCACACCGTCACCATTGCGGCCCTGAAAAGTTCAACCCCCAATGAATGGCATGTGGAACTGTTTATTGATCCTGCCTCCGATATAACGCCAATTGCGCCACTGCACAGCGGCCAGATCGCCGTCGGTACGCTGGCCTTTGATCAGGACAGTCGTCTTGATCTGGCCAATACCAGCCCGTCTCTTACTGGCCCGGTTCCCATCAACTGGGCCCCGGGAGGCAGTTCAGCCAGCCAGGCCGCACCCAGCACCATCACCTTCGATTTCGGCGATGATGGCGAAGGCAACGGGTTTACCCAGTATGACAGTATCTCCACCCTGATTTCCTCTTCGGTGGACGGAGCGGTTTTTGGTAACGTGACCGGGGTGTCCATTGACGAAGAAGGTATTGTTACGGCCCTGTTTGACAACGGGCTGACCCGAAAAGTCTACCAGCTTCCCGTCGCAGTGTTCCAGAACCCGGACGGCCTGACGCGACGGCAGGGCAACAGCTATACCGTATCTGACCAGTCCGGTACCTTTGCCTTGCAGGTGGGGGGAACCGGGGGTGCCGGATTTGTCGCTCCCTCTACGCTGGAAGCCTCCACAGTGGATCTGTCCAACGAGTTCACCCAGCTGATCACCACTCAACGCGCCTTTTCCGCCAGTACCAAGATTATCACCACCGCGGATGAGATGCTTAGTGAACTGAACAACATTAAACGATAATCTTTTCAAAGACTTCACCTAAGGGTGCCGGAAGCTTCCGGCATCCTTTTTATGTTTCAGATTATATTTCAGACGGCCCCCATTTCCACATAGTAGATAATTTCGTCCGACACAGTTTGATAAAAATTTATATTTTTTTTGCTCCAAATTAACCGAGTTCATTAGGTCTTTTTTAAAGAGCTTCGCGTATCTTTTTTTCATCAAACCAAGATACCGGAGATTCGCGTAACAATGAGTACCAGAAAAGACATGCAGCCGGCATCCATCATAGGACCGACCGGAGAGCCGCTTACGCTTGATGATCTGCCACCCAGCAATACCAAAAGATGGGTTGTCAGACGTAAGGCCGAAGTGGTCGCCGCAGTCAGGGGCGGTCTCATCTCTCTGGAAGAAGCCTGCAAGAAATATACCTTGTCCGTCGAGGAATTCCTGTCATGGCAGCGCGCCATCGACAATGACGGGCTGATGGGATTGCGCGTGACAAAAGTCCAGGATTACCGTTCCGGAAAGTCTACGCCGGCTAATAACTAATGCATATACCGGCATCAGCACGCCGGAACATATTGACCTTACAGACAAACATTATTAACCATGGGGCCCCGAGTCTCATGGTTAATTTTTTTGGCCAGACAATCACTGATTTTAACATTATGGCTAACACCACATCTTGTGGTATTTTTTTTAAGGCACACTATAGCTTGTTAACTCAAGGAATTCTGCGATTTATTAGAATCATCTAATTTTTTGCGCTTCAAACTAGGCAATTTTTGCCTAGCATTAACCAGTTATTTACTTAACATTGGGTAAACTCTGGTTCGTTTTGGAACACAGGGGTTCGGAAAGCTCACTCATCAACAGGCATTTTCGGACTGTTTCACAGGGATTAGCAAGTGAATAGTTTAGCTGTCTTTTTTAAAACTCTTGGTCCCGCCCGTCTGGCGGCGATGGGAACGGTGGCGGCCATCATCATTGGTTTCTTTATCTATATTACGGTTCGCCTTTCCACCCCCAATATGGGACTGTTATTCAGTGGTCTTGATCTTGCTGACGCAGACCGTATTGTGCAACAGCTCGAAAGCCAATCCATTCCCTACAAGATTGCAGGCGATGGCAGTACCATTTTGGTGCCTGAGGATCAGGTCTACCGCCTGCGGATGATGGTCCATGCCCAAGGCCTGACCGGCGGGGGATCTCTGGGATACGAAATTTTTGACCGGACCGATTCCCTAGGCACCACAAGTTTTGTGCAGAATATCAACCGTCTGCGCGCCCTCGAAGGGGAACTGTCCCGCACAATCCAGTCCATGGAGCGCGTCGCAAGCGCCCGGGTACATCTGGTCATGCCTGAACGCCGGCTGTTCAGTAACGAAAGCCGCGAAGCAACAGCTTCCATTTTGGTCAAAACCAGAAATGGGCGTCTCAGCCGGGACCAGGTTATAGCCATTCAGAATCTGGTCGCTGCTGCAGTGCCGGATCTGCAACCGGAACGTATTTCCATTGTTGACCAGAAAGGCTCTCTTCTGGCCCGCGGTTCGGCAGAAGACAGCACCGGCATTCTGGCCACCTCCCTGGAAGAAAAGAAAATAGCCATGGAAAACCGCCTGCGCAGTCAGATCGAGGCCCTGCTTGAAAAGACGGTAGGCCTGGGGAAAGTGCGGGCTGAAGTGACGGCAGAACTTGACCTGAACCGGGTCACCAGCAATTCTGAAATATACGACCCTGACGGCCAGGTGGTTCTATCCTCGCAAATCCGCGAATCCACTACAAGGGATCAAGAAAATGCCGAGGAAGCCCAGGTTTCCGTTGCCAATAACCTGCCGGATCAGGAAGCAACCGCCAGCGGCCCGACTGTGCTTAACCAGTCTTCCGGTAGCACCACCGAAGAAACCATTAATTACAAGATTTCCAAAACCATCCGTACGCAAATTCATGAAGCCGGTACAGTCAAACGAATTTCCGTGGCCGTTCTAGTAGACGGGACCTATGTGGATCAGGAAGAAGGCACGCCACCCTTGTACCAGCCGCGCAGTCCCGAAGAGTTGGCGCAACTTGAAAATCTGGTTAAGTCCGCCATTGGTTTCAATGAGGAACGCGGCGATACGGTCAGTGTGGTGAACATGCAGTTTGCCGAAGTGGACTACGGCGACGACCTGGTTGAAGAAGGGTTGTTCAATTTTGACAAAGGCGACATTCTATGGCTTGCGGAGCTCGGAGTTTTGCTGATTGCCTTCCTGGCTGTCACCTTTTTTGGCCTGCGTCCCCTGATTTCCTATATGATGGGACCTGACGAAGGAGGCGCCGGACAATTGGCTCTTCAAGGGGCCCAGGGCGGACAGTATCCCCAGCTACCCAATGAAGAAGGCCAACAACAGCAAGCCATTGCCCCCCCGCAACAGGGTAAGGCCATTGTCACCCGCGAGGGGGAACAGGTGGTGGTCCCAACGGATGAAAGCGGCCGCACGCTCACAGCCCGGGAGGTGGCCGAAAAGCAGGGGATTGAGTCGGCCATTGATATCGCCTCCGTCGAAGGAAAAATTCAGGCAACGGCTCTTAAAAAAGTTGGGGAGCTGGTTGAAAAATACCCCGATGAATCTGCCGCCGTCATCAGAAGCTGGCTCTATGAATAGTTTCTGAAATTAAATTCTGAATCTGTACCTTATGAGAACCGCCATCACAGTAATGGTAACCACAACTGGTCAGGTGAATTGAGTGAGTAAAGGAAAAATATCACGTCTCAGCGATATGAGTTCCAGCGACAGGGCCGCAGCCCTGATGCTGGCGCTTGGTGACGATCATGGCCGGATCATCTGGAATCTTCTGGATGATGAGGAAGTCAAGGAACTGTCCCTGGCCATGTCTTCCCTCGGTACGGTGGATGCCAAGGTTATTGAGGAGCTGTTTCTTGATTTTGCCAACAACGTCAGCTCCGTCGGCACCATGACCGGCAACTTTGATAACACGGAACGGCTGCTTTCCAAAATGCTGCCCAAGGATAAAGTGACCCAGATTATGGAGGAAATCCGTGGTCCGGCCGGGCGGACCATGTGGGACAAACTGGGCAATGTCAACGAGGTGGTGCTGGCCACCTATCTCAAAAATGAATATCCGCAGACCGTGGCCGTGGTTCTGTCCAAGATTAAACCCGAACATGCTGCCGCGGTGCTCAGTGTCCTGCCCGATGATTTCGCCATGGAAGTAATTATGCGTATGTTACGCATGGAGCCGGTGCAAAAAGACATTCTGGATAAAGTGGAACAAACCCTGCGTACCGAATTCATGAACAACCTGGCGCGGACCAGCCGTAAGGACAGCCATGAAACTATCGCGGAAATCTTCAACTTCCTGGACAGGAGTTCGGAAACCCGGTTCCTGACCGCCCTGGAAGATCGCAACCGGGAAAGCGCCGAGCGTGTCCGGGCCCTGATGTTTACCTTTGACGATCTGCAAAGTCTGGATTCCACCGGCGTGCAGACCCTGCTGCGGAGTATTGACAAGGATCGCCTGGGGCTGGCGCTTAAGGGAGCCTCGGAAAAACTCCGCGATATCTTCTTCAGCAATATGTCCGAACGGGCCGCCAAAATCCTCAAAGAGGACATGGAAGCCATGGGACCAGTACGGCTAAAAGATGTTGACGAGGCCCAGATGGAAATCGTCAATGTGGCTAAAGATCTGGCCGATGCCGGGGAAATTGTCCTGGCCGACAACAAGAGCGAGGACGAACTGATCTATTGATCCGGAAAGAAACAGGGGACACATGACTGCGGTAAAATATACATTCGATACGGACTTTGAAGACGAACTTGGCGGCCCCCGCAGCCAGGAAAAAATTGAACAGGCCCGCCAGGAAGCCTTTGAAAAGGGGCTGGAAGCAGGACGCGCGGAAATTCGCGAGAGCATAGAACAGCAAAGCCAGTATCTGCTACAGAATATTCACGCGGCCCTTCAGGTTCTCACCACCCGGCACAAGGAACAGGAAGCCATGATGCATAAGGAAGCCGCGATTCTGGCCCATACCATCATCGGAAAACTGGCGCCGGCCCTGGTGGAAAACACGCCCTTGCCGGAAATCGAGGCCCTGGTCAGCCAGTGCCTGAAAAACAGCCCGCTGGAACCGCGCATCGTGATCCGGGTTGATGATCAGATCTTGCCGTTCCTGCAAAAACGAATTGAGGATCTGAAAACAATGACCGGTTTCGCCGGTGAGATTGTTTTGATCAGCGAGCCCATGCGACATATCAGCGATTGCAAGGTGGAATGGGCGGATGGCGGCGCAGACCGTGATTTTGACGCATTGAAAAACACCATTGATAAAACCATACAGCTTTTCATTGAGGCCCCTTCTTCAGGCCACCAGGACGATAACGGGATGACGGTGAGCATTTCTGCCGATGAGGTGGGGCCGGCTGTATGACGGACGGTATAGTAATAGATGAGGCCATGTTTCCGACCTGCTCTGAACATATAGCGCAACCAGGGAGCGGTTCGGGATATGACAAGGAAATATTAAGGACGATAGGATAATGTCTGATACTGAGAATATGGACTGGCAGGAACTGGACAAGTCCGAATCCGGTACTGAAACTGCAACGCCTTCGCAAAGCGAGCCGGTAGACACCGAAAACGCCATGGCCGGTGATCTGGAAGCGGTTTTTGACGTACCGGTCAAGGTTTCTGCCGTGCTTGGCAAAACCAACCTCCCCGTGAACAAATTGTTACGCATGGGGCCCGGCGCCATTGTCGAACTGGACCGCAAGGTTGGCGAAGCCATTGACATATATGTGAATAACCGCCTTGTGGCACGGGGTGAGGTCGTTCTGGTGGAGGACAAGCTGGGCATCACCATGACGGAAATTATCAAGGGCGAAGAATAATATGCCAAAGTCTCCGGTATCGCACCGGACTCGGCAATATAAAGAGGGAAGTTAGGGTGATTACGTTATTGGGTATTGTCGCAGGTTTTGCACTGATCATCTCCGCCATGATTCTGGGAGGGTCGCCATTGGCCTTTGTGGATGTACCCTCCATTCTCATTGTTCTGGGGGGAACTGTGGCCATTACCATCGTCAGTTTTTCGCCAAAGGACCTGCAACTGATTCCCGGGGCATTGTGGCACATGATGACCTATACCCCCCTTGACCCGCGGGAGGCTGGCGTCACCATGATCCAGATTTCCGAAAGGGCCCGCAAGCAGGGGCTGATGTCGCTGGAAAAGCTCACCTCCACCATGAATAACGAACCCTTTCTGCAAAAAGCCCTGAACCTCACGGTTGATGGCGCCTCAGTGGAGGAAATCGAACAAATCCTGCAAAAGGAAATCCATTATACCGCCAGTATCCAGTCCAAGAGCGTGGACCTGTTGCGCCGGGCAGCCGAGGTGGCCCCGGCCATGGGACTGATCGGTACCCTGGTGGGGCTGGTGCAGATGCTGGGCAATCTCAGCGATCCCAGCACCATCGGCCCGGCCATGTCGGTGGCCCTGCTCACCACATTTTATGGCGCCGTTTTGGCGCATATGGTATTGATGCCGCTGGCGACCAAGGCAGAAAGAAATTCCCAGAATGAATCCACCCTTAACGCCCTGTATTTGACAGGCGCCCTGTCCATCAGCAGGGAAGAAAATCCGCGGCGTCTGGAAATGCAGCTGAATGCCATGCTGCCGCAAACCCATCGCATCAGATATTTTGAATAAGAGTAGACGGAAAATGCGATTAATCATTGTCGGAACATTACAAGGCCAGCTCAGTACAGCCTCCCGGATTGCCATGCAACAGGGGGCCCAGGTCATGCATGTGGATGATGTGGACGGCGCCCTTAATCTGATCCGCAGCAAGGGGGCAGACCTGTTGATGGTGGACATCAAACAGGACATTAAAGGGTTGATCGAGAACCTGAAAACAGAACGTATTTCCACCCCTGTGGTGGCTTGTGGAATTGGCTCTAACCCAGATGCCGCCGTCCGCGCCATTCGCGCCGGAGCCAAGGAATATATCCCCCTGCCCCCGGATCCGGATATGATTGCCGCGGTGTTGACCGCTATTTCCGATGACGACCATGAATTTATCTATCGCGACCGCGCCATGATGAAAGTGGTCAGTCTGGCTGACCAGGTCGCTCCCAGCGAAGCCAGCATTCTGATCAGCGGCGAATCCGGCACCGGCAAGGAAGTGATGGCCCGTTACGTACACAACAAAAGCCGCCGGGCCCAGAAGCCCTATGTCAGCGTTAACTGCGCGGCCATTCCCGAGAACCTTCTGGAATCTGAACTGTTCGGTCATGAAAAAGGCGCCTTTACCGGGGCCGTGGCCCGCCGGATCGGCAAGTTTGAAGAAGCCAATGGCGGTACCCTGCTACTGGATGAGATCAGCGAAATGGACATCCGTCTCCAGGCCAAGCTGCTCAGGGCCATCCAGGAACGTGAAATTGACCGCGTGGGCGGCAGCGGTGGCCCCGTAAAGGTGGATATCCGCATTATCGCCACCACCAACCGCAATCTCCATGAAGAAGTCAAAAAAGGCACGTTCCGGGAAGATTTGCTGTTCCGGTTGAATGTGGTCAATCTTAACCTCCCGCCGTTGCGGGAACGGCCGGAAGACACCCGGGCCCTATGCAAGCATTTTGCCCGGAAATATGCGGAATTCAATGGCCTTGAGCCGAAACCCGTATCCGATGAGGCCATGAAGGTGCTGATCAATCATGACTGGCCGGGTAATGTGCGCGAACTGGAAAATACCATGCATCGCGCCGTCCTGTTGGCCAGCGGTCCCGAAATCACCAAACAGGATATCCTGCTGCCGGATGGCCGGCCGCACATGGCAATCCAGAGCAGTACACGTGGCACGGACACAGCTTCGCCACGGGACACCGAACCTTTTGCCGCCAGCTCCCATATTGGCCGGACAGTGGCCGATGTGGAGCGGGACCTGATTATTGACACCCTGAAACACTGTCTGGGCAACCGGACCCATGCCGCCAATATTCTGGGGATTTCCATCCGCACCCTGCGCAACAAGCTGAATCAGTATATGGCTGAGGGTGTGGCGGTCCCCAGCCCCGGAGAGGGAATGGAAAATTCCTCCCTGTCCTGAAAACCCGAACATTGAAGCGCATGCTGAGAAAAGACCCGAATGAGCGACACAGCCACAAATAACGCAGGCCCCGGCCTCGCTGCACAGCTTTCCCAAAGAAGCGACATCATGATGGCGCTGGGCGTTGTTGGTATTCTGGTGGTTCTGTTTCTGCCCATGCCGCCCTGGCTTCTGGATATTTGTCTGGCCCTGTCCATCACCTTTGCCGTGATGATCCTGATGACCTGCCTGTTCATCGAAAAGCCGCTAGATTTGAACGCCTTTCCGACAATCCTTCTGGTTTCAACCATGCTCAGGCTGGCGCTCAATGTGGCCTCGACCCGGCTGATTCTCAGCAACGGACATACCGGCCCCTCGGCGGCGGGACATGTGATCGAAGCCTTTGGCTCTTTTGTCATGGGGGGGAATTTTGTCATCGGTATCATTGTGTTTGCCGTGTTGCTGATCGTTAATTTCATGGTCATCACCAAAGGCTCCGGCCGCATTGCAGAGGTGGCGGCCCGTTTTAGCTTGGATGCCATGCCCGGCAAGCAAATGGCCATTGACGCGGATCTGTCTTCCGGCCTCATCAATGAAGACGAAGCCCGCCGGCGGCGCCGGGAACTGGAAGACGAAAGCACCTTCTTCGGATCCATGGACGGGGCGGCCAAATATGTTCGCGGCGACGCCATTGCCGGCCTGCTGATTACCTTCATCAACATTATCGCCGGCATGATTGTGGGGGTGGCCCAAAACGGCATGAGCTTTGCGGACGCCGCCAACACCTATACCTTACTGACCGTGGGGGACGGGCTGGTAAGCCAGATCCCCGCGCTGATTGTTTCTACTGCGGCCGGTCTGCTGGTGACCAAGGCGGGGGTCACGGGAAAAACCGACCAGGCTCTGTTTTCCCAGCTCAGCGCCTATCCGCGTGCCATTGGCGTCAGTGCCTTTCTGTTGTTTTGCCTGGCCCTGCTGCCGGGCATTCCATTTCTGCCTTTTGCCGTTCTGTCAGGGTTGCTGGGCTATACGTCCTATGCGCTGACCCGTAAAAAAGAGGAAGAAGTAGAAAATGAAAAACTCTTGCAACAGCAACAGGAAGAAAAGGAAAAAGCCAAACCGGCCGAGGAACCTATTACCTCAGCCCTGGCCATCGACCCGATCCGGCTGGAACTGGGCTATGGCCTGCTGCCGCTGATCAACGATGACAGCGGTATTCGCCTGACGGATCAGATCAGGGCGCTCAGGCGTCAAATCGCCTCTGAGATGGGCTTTGTCATGCCGTCAGTGCGGATCCTCGATAATATGCAGCTTCAGGCCAATACCTATGTCATCCGCCTGAAGGAAGCCGAGGTGGGCCGTGGGGACATCCGCCCCAACATGCTGATGGTCATGGATCCCCGCGGCGAACAGGTGGCCCTGCCCGGCGAAGCCACCCGAGAGCCGGCCTTTGGCCTACCGGCCGTGTGGGTGGAGCGCAGCATGAAGGAAGAAGCTTCCTTCCGGGGCTATACCGTCGTGGATCCCTCGACGGTGATCACCACCCACATTACCGAAGTCATCAAGGACAATATGGCTGAGCTGTTGTCTTACGCCGAGGTCCAGAAACTTCTGGATGATCTGCCCAAGGAACACCAGAAACTTGTCGCCGACCTGATTCCGGGCATGATCAGCCAAAGCGGGGTGCAGCGTATCCTGCAAAACCTGCTGAATGAAAGAGTGTCCATTCGTGACCTACCGACCATCCTCGAAGGCATTGCCGAAGCCTGCGGCTACACCCAGAATGTGGTCATGATCACCGAACATGTGCGCGCCCGGCTTGCGCGCCAGATCAGCCATGACAATGCGGATGCGCAGGGAAGCATTCCACTGATTAACATGTCGCCCCAGTGGGAACAGCGGTTCATGGAATCCCTGGTTGGCGGCGGTGAGGAAAAACAGCTGGCCATGCCGCCCAGCGAATTACAGGAATTTATCAACACCGTCCGCATGACCTTTGAAGAACAGGCCCATGCGGGGGAACTGCCCGTCTTGCTGACCAGCCCGATGATCCGGCCTTATGTCCGGTCGATCATCGAACGATTCCGGCCTGCCACCGTGGTCATGTCGCAAAATGAAATTCACCCCAAGATTAAAATCCGTACCCTAGGCCAGATTTAATCGGGGTTATTCTGAGGCAGATTTAATAGGACGTTCTGAAGACCCGATATGCGAATAAAGATTTTCAGCGCCAGAAACATACAGGATGCCCTCGATCAGGTCCGCAAGACCCTCGGGGAAAATGCCATTATTCTGGACAGTCAGGAGGAAGGCGACCGGGTTAAGATTACCGCCGCTGTGGAGGCGCCGCCGCCCCGGGTCAACCCCCGGGTATCGCCGCCGCCCAAACCGACCCCCTCCCCCATACGAAAATCTTTAAAGGAACTGGAAGAAGAGCAGCAGTCCGGAGAACTGGATCTGGAGTATTATCTCAACCATCACGGCCTCAGCACCAGCCTGAAATTGCGTCTTCTTGATTTTGCCGCCAGCGTGGAACGCGAAAACAGCCTGATGGCGCTGGCCTGCGCGCTGGACAGCCTGTTCCACTTTGATCCACTGAATAATGACTATCAGGACCGGCCGGTCATGCTGGTCGGACCGCCGGGTGTGGGCAAAACCGTCACGGCCGCCAAACTGGCTAGTCAGGCCGTACTGGACAACCGGCCGGTGCGGCTGGTCAGTACCGACACACTGCGCACCGGCGGTCTGGCGCAATTGGAAGGATATGGTCTGGCGCTGAAACTGGCGGTTGCCGAAGCCGCTTCGCCCGAACTTTTGGCCGACCTTCTTGGAAGCAAAAAGAAGCCTGGCGAACTGACCATCGTCGACACCGCCGGATATAATCCCTATTCCGACACGGAAATTGCCGAATTACATCGTTTTATTACCGCCGCGGACGTGGAACCGGTACTGGTATTGACAGCCGGAACCGATCCCGTCGAGGCTAGGGAGATTGCCGAAACCTATGCCGCCCTTGGCGTGCGCCGTTTTATTGGGACCCGGCTGGACGCGGCCCGGCGTTATGCCAGCCTTCTAATGGCCGCGGACGGTGCGGGACTGACTTTTGCCGGCGTCGGTATTACCCCCTACTTGGCCGACGGCATTCAGAAACTGGATGCGGTGCAGCTGGCGAAACTTTTGACCAAAATTCCCAAACGGCAAAATATACAAAACCTGTCTGCGGCGTCCCCAGCCACGGACAGCTCTCCTGCTCCCTCCGATGAAACCCCTGATGAAAATCTGCAGGGAGCCCCCGAAGACATCTCCGAAGAAAACAGACCCGAGGAAAGCGAACACTCATGAGCTCTCAAGCCCCTGTTGAACAAAAACTGATTACAGTTGCTTCCGGCAAGGGCGGTGTCGGCAAAACCTGGTTGTCGGCAACCCTCTCTCACACCCTGGCCCGCAACGGACACAAGGTCCTGCTGTTCGATGGTGATCTCGGTTTGGCGAATATCGACATTCAGCTTGGCCTTATGCCGGAAAAGGATCTCGGCATGGTGCTTACCCGGAAAATTCCTCTGGAGGAGGCCATCACTCCCTTTGTCGATGAAAGCAACCGCAAAACCGTCTTTGACGTTATTTCGGGACAGTCCGGATCCGGTGCGCTCGCCTCGCTGCGACAGGAACCCCTGGGCCGGCTTGCCCGGGACCTGCGCGCCATCAGCCGAAATTATGACTTCACCATCATGGATCTAGGGGCCGGAGTGGAAAACTCGGTAACCACGCTGGCCCAGGTTTCCGACAAGGTGATTGTGGTGGTTACCGGCGATCCCACATCGCTGACCGACGCCTATGCCTTCATCAAGGTCACACGCATGCGCAACCCAGAAGCTCCCGTTGCCATTGTGGTAAATATGGTCAAGGATCGCCATGTAGCCACACGCATTTATGAAACACTGAAAAAAGCCTGCGAAAACTTTCTGAAATTCACGCCCGAGTTTTTGGGGCCAGTACGTCAGGACGATCATGTGGTTTCCGCTATCCGTCATCAGCAACCATTACTCAGCCGCCATCCCGTTTGCGCCGCTGGCGAAGACGTGGAAGCCATTTCGCGAAAACTATAGGGCCATTCCCCTTTTTCACTGGGTCTGACCCGAAGTATTTTTTGGCTAAGGCCACGAAATATGTGTACAATTTGCCTGAACTCTGCTGAAAGCGAAATGTGATGAGATGAGCGAAATCGGCGGCCCGCAAAAACCGGACTTCAGTCCCCCGGAAAGCCCCAACCGCGTGACCCCTGCGTCCACCACCTCGGACCAGGGACCGCGACAGGAGGCCACGGGGCATTCCGCCCCCCGTGCGGATAATGCCGGGGAAGCCGACAAACCCACCCCCCATCACGATCCCGCGGTCACCTTGTCCGCTTCCCTCCTGCATCTACGAGCCGGCAGCAACTTTACCGCCCGAACCGATGGCCTTGATGTGGAAGGCCGTCAGACTCTGGCAACCGACAGCGCTGTTTATCTGGTGCAAAGCAAACCGGAAATCGAAAAGGCCCTTGCAAAGTTATCGCCGGGGACGGCGGTTATGGTAAAAATTGACCAGGTGGACAAGGAAATACGGGCCACCCTCATCCCGGTTAGAAACGAGAAACCCGGGGACACATCGGGCAGTTCGGACACTTCGCTGTTTCAACCGGTTCAGGTCAGCCTGACCCTGATCAAAGTCAAAGCCGGGTTCACCACCCCCCAACACCCGGCGCAGGAAGACGCTTTTTCCCCTCCAGCCGGGTACCAATATCAGGCCAGCACCCTTTACCGGGCCGAACAAATCGCCCGCAATATGAGCGGCAATATGGAAAATTTTCCGCTACCCACTTCTGGTACTGCTTATACTTTTTTTGAAAAACCCGTCCCGGCTTCCCCACCGCCGGATCATGGCAAAACAGCCCCCGTTGCGCCGGAAACAGCCACTAAATCCATTACACCACCCCTAAGCCCGAAAATCACCGCCACCCCCTTATTGGCCCAGGAACAAACCCCACCCCCCGTCGCATCACCACCGCCTGCCGCTGTTCAGGCCAAACTTGAAACGCTTCTGAACCGGGAGCTGTTGGCCACGGTTGTCAAAACCTATCCCAATCCGGCCTCCTCCCTGCCCAGCTTCGTGGCCCGGGAAATAGGGCTGGACAGCATACTGGACCGTCTGCCTCAGGGAAGCCATTTCAGTTTCAGGGTACACGCGGTGGCCATCCCTCATGTTCAGCCGGCCGAAAATATTGATCCCCGGGACGCTTCCCAACAGAGACCTTCTTTTTCTTCTTCGGAGCCTGAGACCATCGAACAAACGGCCGCCGCCCAACCCGCTGCGCCGGCTTCCCCTTCCACCCAAGCCTCTGCCCCGTCCCCTGAAACATCGACGGCCCCGGTGATTTCCGGGATTGTTCTGGCGCCGGAGGATTCCTTCCGGCGATCCCCCCCGCCCCCTGCCGCCCATAGTTATGGGGGGAGAGCTACCCGCATGCCAACCGGCGCAGCTGCTTCGAGTCCCAAGACTCATTATCTGGCAACCCCGGTATCCATTATCAAATTCGAAAGCAGTGCAGAATTGCCGCCGGGCACCATTGTCAGTTTTACCCCCCTGCCCCGACAGGCCCTCGAAAGTTCCGCATCCTCTCTGGAAAAGCCCGCTGGAACTGCGGCTACAGCTGTCTCCGTCAGCGCCACACTGCCATCCTCCCTACCTGCCGACGTCCCATCTTCGGATCCAGCCGCTGTAGAAGGAGCCCCCCTCCCCCCCTCACAAACGGCAGCGGCATTACCGGCGCAACCCTTGGACAGCCTGTTTCAAAACTGGCAGGCCCTAAATGACATCATGACGATTCTGGCGGCACAACAAAATACGGCCCCTTATACCCTAATGGGCAGTCGCCTGCCCAACCTTCAGTCTCCTCAACAGATGAGCAGTACCCTGTTGTTCTTTATGGCCGCCCTTGGTGCACCACAGCCCGCCCGGACCTGGCTTGGGCCCGAGGTCAGCGCACAACTACAAAAGGTTGGGCAGCAGAAGCTTCTGCGACAACTGGACCACGATATGCGCCACATCGCCAGGCTGGGCGCAGAGGTCCCGGCTGGTGACTGGCGCCCGGTGCTTTTGCCCGCCTATAATGGGCAGGAGGTGACGGCCCTGCCCATGCTGATCCGCCATAGCGGACAGGAAAAGTCCGAAGAAAACAATGATGAGACAGCCGGCGAAAACCGGGAGGTATCTGTCCATACCACGCGGTTCATCCTTGATCTTGACCTAAGCCGTTATGGCCACTTGGTCCTGGATGGCATGCTCAGGGAAAGGCGGCTGGATATTATTCTGAAATCCGAAAATATTCTCGCCGACACTGTCAAAAAGGATCTGACATCACGGTTTACGTCTGCGCTGGAAAGAAGCGGTTTTGCCGGAGAGCTTCTGTTTCATGATGGCAGACCCACAGATATTTCGGTAAAAAAGATTATTGAATTCCACATTCACCAATCGGACCTGGATACATTGACGATTTAAGGGACCATTTAAGGCATTCCATCAGCAAACGATCGGATCCCCATGAAAAAATTACTGATTTCCCATAACAATCCCGACAAAAGACGCGATTATGTGATTTCCCTTCGCAAGATTGTGACATTCAATCACAACAGCTATGTGTTCACCCTGCGTTATGTGCCGGACAAGCTGATCCTGCAGCATGGAGCATTTGATGACTATCTGGAACAATGCCAGATTCTGGGCCAGCTTCCGGAATGGACCACACCTGAAGGATTGGCCCTGCATGTTCTGGAAGACATTATGGATGAAATTGTGCCTAAATGGGTGGGGCTCAGCATCGTCCGCAAGGGAGAGGATGGGGGCCTTGAGGTCAAAATCGCCGTGGAGGACCGTCAGCCGCAATGGCATGACGAAGCCCTGCTGCAACGCCTTGCCGTATAGAGTGAATTAAGACAACCTATTCACAATTCACTCTAAATGCCCTGCTGATAGAATCTGATTTCGTTTCTGGCGATGTTTCGTTTCTGGCGATGTTTCGTTTCTGGCGATGTTTTTGGGGGGGCGCTCAGGCGCTTGCGCGGTTTTTACGCCGATGCATCTGCACCGCCAGTTCGTCAAGGTCAGCCTGCTGGCGCTGGCGAGCCTGGGCCCGGCGACGCTCCTGCTCCCGCCGCTCGACGATTTCATATTTCTTCATTTCCTTGAAGGCTTCGGCCACCTGCTCTTTCATGTCTTCGATGGACGCTTCAATCTCGTTTAGGGAGTTTTGCAGATTTTGCTGCCGCTGCATCACCGAGGTTGCATAATTGGCATAAGCAAAATCCACCACTGGCGCGGCCGCCGCCTTTTGCTGTTCAAATGATAATTGCTCCGCCAGAAGCGCCTTCTGCCGCAGCAGATCGTCACGCATCGCCTCCAGATCGTTTAACTGACGCCTTTTTTCATCCAGCTGCCACTTGTGTAACCGGATCATCCCCTCCAAACCTTTAACCATTTGCGCCTCGATTGTCCCTCTTTCTTTTTAATCCTGCATTTATTCCGAACCTGGACGTCGGTTCAATATTTCCGCCAGCCTTTGATACCCTTCCACCAGGCTGCTGCGTTCCGTTTTTTGTTGCGCCAGAAATTCTTCCAGCGCCGGATGATAAAATATCGCCTCGTCAACCTCCCGGTTGGCCCCGGAGCGATAAGCCCCCAAGCGAATCATCTCTTCCATGTCATTATAGTCCGCCAAATATTTACGAGCGGTAACCAGAAGCTCATTTTCCTCTGATGTGTTGCACCCCGGCATGGTACGGGAAACAGACCGTAGCACATTCACCGCCGGAAAGCGGCCACGTTCCGCAATGGACCGATCCAGAACAATGTGACCGTCCAAAATGCCACGCACCGCGTCGGATACCGGCTCGTTATGATCATCTCCTTCCACCAGCACGGTAAACAATCCGGTAATGGATCCGCCCCGGCCTCTGAGCCCCGGCCCCGCACGTTCCAGAAGACGCGGTAGTTCTGAAAAGACGGTAGGCGTGTAGCCTTTGCTGGCCGGTGGTTCGCCCCCGGCCAGGCCGATTTCCCGCTGCGCCATGGCGAACCGGGTCACACTGTCCATCAGGGTCAGTACATCCATGCCCCGGTCCCGAAAATATTCACTGACCGTGAGCGTCAGATACGCCGCCTGCCGACGCATCAGGGCGGTCTCGTCCGACGTGGCCACCACCACAACACTGCGCGCCAGTCCCTCTTCCCCCAGATCATCCTCAAGAAATTCCTGCACCTCACGCCCCCGTTCCCCGATCAAACCGATTACCGTCACATCGGCGCTGGCATAACGGGCAAACATGGACAAAAGAACGGATTTCCCGACACCTGACCCGGCAAAAATCCCCATACGTTGCCCCTTGCAGCAGGTCACAAAAGTATTAATGGACCGCACCCCAAGATCAATCTTTTCCCCGACCCGCTGGCGCAAATGCGCCGCCGGAGGCTGGGCCCGCACCGCATAGGATTCGGCACCGTCGCGGATCGCCCCCCTGCCATCAATGGGTTCCCCCATGGCATTGACCACCCGCCCCAGCCAGCCTTCGCCCGGATGCACCACGGCCACTTCTCCCTCAATGAAGGCCTTGCAGCCCACGCCCACACCTTCAAGCATGGAAAAGGGCATCAGCAGAGCCCGGTCCGCTTGGAAGCCCACCACTTCGGCAGGGATCACCTTGTCCTGACGGGACAGAATATTAACCCGCGCTCCAATGCTCAAAGAGCGCTGCGCGCCGGCCACTTCCACCAGCAATCCCTGAACACCGACCACCCGGCCATAAAACTTCCAGGGCTGTATCCTGTCTATTTCTGTTTTAAGCGTAAACACCAGATCCCCTGTTTTCTGTGGGTCGTTTCGGGCGATCATTCCGATTATGCCCTCATATGGCCTCAGCAGCCCATACCCCGGCACTCATATTGTCGTATCAACGTCGCCCAGTTTGCGTTTATCATAAGAGAAAACCCCCAAATATCACAGCCTTTATTAATAAAAAAACGGATCTTGACCAGGACAAATCTTAACATGTATTCATATACATGAATAAATAAAATCATCATATTTTACAAATAGTTAAGACAATAAATTACATTTTTGGAAATTAATCATCCTTAAAATCTCCTTACAGATCATCACAAAAAAACAGGTTTGGTTACCATTTGTTAACTAATACTGTTAAAAATGGTTAATGTGAAAAGGGCCAAACAGCCAAAAATTAACCATGCAAGAGAACTTTGAAACAATGTTGACCGGTTGGAGTTAACAGAATAGGGGTTTGAGAAATGCGCGTATTATTGATTGAAGACGATCCGTCCACATCCAAAAGCATCGAACTGATGTTGTCGGCAGAAGGGTTTAACGTCTACAGCACCGATCTGGGCGAGGAAGGCATCGATCTTGGCAAACTGTATGACTATGACATTATTCTTCTTGATCTCAATCTGCCGGACATGCACGGCTATGATGTCCTGAAAAAACTGCGCATGGCCAAGGTCAACACCCCGATCCTGATCCTGTCAGGCATGGCTGAACTGGAAAACAAGGTTAAGGGGCTGGGCTTTGGCGCCGATGACTATCTGACCAAACCGTTTTATAAAGAAGAACTGGTGGCCCGGATTCAGGCCATTATCCGCCGTTCCAAGGGACATGCGGAATCCATTATCCGTACAGACAAGCTGGCTGTGAATCTGGACACCAAAACCGTAGAGGTCGATGGTCAACGGGTGCATCTCACTGGCAAGGAATACGCCATGCTCGAATTGCTTTCCCTGCGTAAGGGCACCACGCTTACCAAGGAAATGTTCCTCAATCACCTTTATGGCGGCATGGATGAGCCGGAACTGAAAATCATTGATGTTTTTATCTGCAAGCTGCGCAAGAAACTGGCAGCCGTCAGCGGTGAAAACTATATCGAAACCGTCTGGGGCCGGGGTTATGTGCTGAGAGATCCTAGTGAAAATTCAGAGGGAATGGCCGCAACCGGCTGATCCCCTCCTATAACCAAATTGCGAAATCTCCGGTAAAGATAAAACGCAATTGATAAAAACTTAAGGACCATTCCTTTCCCGAATGGTCCTTTTTTATACCTTATGCATGTTATACTTTTATACATGCCTCATTCGTCTAGGGTGAATTGAGCCAACCTATTCACAATTCACTCTAGCCTACCTTGCATAGCGCAGGCGCATCAGAAGTCATATACATTCCGCGGTGACCGGCAACGGGTTTGAATTTATCGCTCACCCCCAGGACCGTTTCCGCCGCCCCCAGAAATAATGTGCCATCTTCGGGCATCTGGGAACGTATCCGGTTAAGGACCTGGGTTTTGGTGGCCTGATCAAAATAAATCAGCACATTCCGGCAAAATACTACATCAAACTGTCCCAGAATGGAAAAATTATCCAACAGATTAAACGGCCGATAAGTGACCATGTTGCGAAGTTCCTCGCTGATCTGCCACATTTCCCCCACCTGGGTAAAATATTTGATCAGCATTTTGATGGGTAGTCCGCGTTGCACTTCAAACTGGGAATAAAGACCGGCCCTGGCCTTCTCCAAAACCTGCTGGGACAAGTCCGTCCCTACGATCTCTATGTTCCACCCCTGCAACTTGGCCTGCATTTCCTTTAGGATAATCGCAATAGAATAGGGTTCCTGCCCGGTTGAGGCTGCCGCACACCAGATACGCAAGCGTTTGACATTGCTCCTTGCGCCCAAAAGTTCCGGCAACACCTTGTCCCGAAGATGGTCAAATGGCGTATTGTCGCGGAAGAAGAAGGACTCATTGGTCGTCATTGCTTCCGTGATTTCATTCAGCAGATCTTCCTTGCGCCGCAACCTCACTTCATTAATCAGATCATCAAGGGTTTCCATCCCTTTCTGGCGGGCAATGGGGGTTAGACGACTTTCCAGAAGGTAGACCTTATCCTCTGTAAGAACCAAACCGGATCTTTCTTTGAGGATACTGCTAATCAACTGAAAATCTTCTGTTCTCATGCCGCCTCTCCATTGGCAATCGCTACTACTTGGGGCCCAATTTCATCCAGCGGCAACAAAGCGCTGCACAACCCGGCTTCACTCACCGCGCCTGGCATTCCCCAGACTATACTGGTCTGCTGATCCTGAGCAATAATGGTTCCCCCCGCGGCCACTATGGATTCGCTGCCTTTCAGACCATCCTGCCCCATCCCGGTTAGAATAACACCTAACACAGCCGGCCCAAACACCTCCGCCAAACTGCGGAACATCGGGTCCACCGACGGGCGACAGAAATTTTCTGGTGGCGTTTGGATCAAACGAATTTTTTTCACGCCGTCCTCTTTAACGACCGTCATATGATATTCCCCAGGCGCCACATAAACATGCCCGGTCTGCAAAACGTCCCCATTGCGGGCCTGTTTGCAGGGCAGCCCTGTCGCCCGCGCCAGATGATCGCTCAAAATGGCCGTGAAACTTGCCGGCATATGCTGAGTAATCAAGACAGGCAGGCGTAAATTTTCTTTGATGGAATTCAAAAATTTCAAAAGTGCCTGCGGTCCGCCCGTAGAGCTCCCCACCCCTATAATCCTCGGGCGTGAGGAAGAGATGGGACGCAGCGCTCCTTGCTGACGAAAAGCCGCGCTGACTATCCCTTTGACAGCAGAAGATGACCTCTGATCAGGTTTAAAAACCTCTCCTCCTGTCTGCTGCCTTTTGGCAGTCGCCAGGCTCACAACCTTGCTGATCAGGTCTTCCTTGAAAGACAGAGATGTTGTGACTTCCCGGCTGCTTTCCGGCTTGGAGACATAATCAGCGGCCCCCATTGACAGGGCCCTGAGACTGATTTCCGCGTTGCGCTTGGTCAGAGTTGACGCCATCAGCACCTGAACCCCGGGCTGCGAGGCCAAAATTTTTGGCAACGCCGTCAGACCATCCAAAACCGGCATTTCAATATCCAGAATGACAATTTCCGGATCGCTGCTTTTCAGGTTTCTCAGCGCCATTTCGCCATTGCTGGAAGTATTGACGACTTTGATATGTGGTGTAGCTTCCAGCCATCGGGCAAATAACCCCCGCACAACGGCGGAATCATCCACGATCATGACACGGTATGGCCCCGTTCTACGAGGGTGTGTAGGGTATTCAATCTTGTCGGAAACGGACGAAATCACTTTACAGCAGTCCTACCTGAGAAAACTTAGACTCAATAATCTCACGATCAAAAGGTTTCATAATATATTCATCAGCCCCGGCAGAAATGGCGGCGCTGATATGGCTCATATCATTTTCCGTGGTGCAGAAAACCACCACCGGTTTATCCCCTCCCGCTGTATTGCGCAGTGTTTTTAGAAAATCCAGGCCATTCATCACCGGCATATTCCAGTCCAGAAGCACAACATCAGGCATCGCCTTTTTACAAGCCGCAAGCGCATCCTCGCCGTCCACCGCTTCGATGACCTCGAAGCTCAACTCCTCCAGGATCCTTCTGGCCACTTTCCTAATGACTTTTGAATCATCCACAACAAGACAGGATTTCATTTCTTTCTCTCCGATTTTTTATCTGCCGCTCGTTATCCCGCCGCCGTTATGCGGCAACTGTTTGATCTGCCCCGAAATTCAGTAACTTATGCACATCCAGGATAACGAGAAGCTCACCCTCCAAGCGAAATATTCCGCCGGAAACCTCTTGCCAGCAGGGATCGAGCGTCACAGGATTCCGCTCAAAGGAATCCGCCGGTAAAGACAGAACATCCCCCACACTGTCAATAAGAAGACTGTAAGGCTCTCCTTTATACTCCACAACGACACTCATGCTCCCTGCCCCGGCTTCCCGGTCCGGCAATCCCAACCGTTTCCGCAGGTCAATGGCTGTTACAATACGCCCGCGCAGGTTGAGCACTCCTGCCACAGAAGACGGCGCCAAAGGAATTTTGGTGATTTTCTGTTCTGAGAGCACATCATGCACACTGAGTACGGGAATACCGCAAAGCTGGCCGGCAAGGCGAATGGTTACAAAATCGTTATTGTTTGTAATGTCTACCATGACTATATCCTCTTAGGCCACAGTTTAGGCCACACTGGCTTTGTTGTTGATCTGATGGGTGATCGTCTCCAGCAGCATTTCCCGATCAAGTTTGGTCACATAATCATTAAACCCGACCTCACGGCCCCGGGCGAAATCCTGTGCTGTGGCATGGGACGACAAGGCCACCAGCGGCACATCCTGCCAGCGCCCGCTTTCGCGCACCTGCTCTGCAAAACTGAACCCGTCAATCTCCGGCATCTCAATGTCACTGATAATCACATCGAAATCCCGGCCTTTTTCTCTTAGCACAAGCGCCTCTTTGGCCGTGTCCACAGCTGTCACCTCATAGCCGGCCGCTGACAACAACGGTCGGATCATGTTGAGGAAAAAAGGACTGTCGTCAACGATCAGCACTTGCGAGCGCTTATGCGATTGATGGGCAGCATCAGCGCGTCCTGAAGGCCCGAACTTGCCAAAGGCTTTCTCGATATAATAGGCCACATCAATGACTTCCGTCGCCTTGCCGTTAATCACCGCTGTCCCGATCTGACCTTCAATTTTGGACGCCAGTTCCACCTCCATACGGTCTTCCAGAATGTCGATGATTTCGTCAACAACCAGACCCATGGTTTGGTCTCCATCCGTGAACACCAGCACCGGCTGCCGGCCGCTTTCCTTCATGGCGAAATCCTCAGAAATCTTGACCAGCGGCATCAGCTTCCCGCGATACTGGACAACGGGCTTGCCATCCGAAGTTTCGATCTTGTCAACATCCACTTCTTCAAGACGGGCCACCAACGACAGCGGCACGGCCCGCTGGGCCCGGTCGCCGGCGCGGAACAGCAGAATGGCTTCACGATCATTAATCAGAGAAGCTTCATAATGCGCGGTCTCGCGCTCCGCCTCCGCATCGGAAATATCCGACAGAACATCACCCGTCTGGGCCGCAATGCCATTGGGATCCAAAATCATAATCACGCTGCCGTCGCCCAAAATGGTATTGCCGGAATAAACACTTATATCCCGCAAGATCGGGGCCACAGGTTTGACCACGATTTCCTCGGTATCGTAAACTTGGTCCACCACGATCCCAAAGGTAAAGGCCCCGACCTGGGTAATCACAATAAAGGCTTCGCGGGAAGTGATGTCTTCACCATCCTCGCTTTCAAAACCCAGAACCTTTTCCAGACAGATCAGCGGCAGCAAACGATCCCGCAGCCGCAGAACCGGGGTCCGGTTGATATATTCAATACGGTGATCCGCATCTTCCGAAGTGCGTACAAGCTCCAGAACACTGATCTGGGGAATGGCGAAACGTTCTTCCCGACATTTGACAATCAGGGCGGAAACAATGGCCAGCGTCAGAGGAATTTTGATGCTGAAACTGGTGCCTTTGCCTTCAATGGATTTCAGATCAATGGTGCCACCGATTTTTTCAATATTACTGCGCACCACATCCATGCCCACCCCACGGCCGGACACGCTGGTGACTTTCTCCGCCGTGGAAAACCCTGGATGGAAAATAAATTTCTGAATCTGCTGGTCCGACATTTCGGCCAGTTCGGCTTCCGTCGCCAGGTCGTTTTTCAGCGCCTTGGCTTTCAGCTTTTCAACACTCAGGCCCGCCCCGTCATCAGTAATTTCGATAATAATGTGTCCGCCTTCATGGAAAGCGTTCAGACGGATGGTTCCCGTTTCCTTTTTCCCGGCGGCCCTGCGGACATCCGGCGTTTCAATGCCATGGTCTGCGGAATTGCGCACCATATGGGTGAGCGGATCCTTGATCAGTTCCAGCACCTGACGATCTAGTTCCGTATCCGCGCCCAACATCTGAAGGTCAATCTTTTTGCCCAGGTCCACCTGAAGATCGCGGACAATCCGTGGCAGTTTGGCCCAGGCATTGCCAATCGGCTGCATGCGGGTTTTCATGACCCCTTCCTGCAACTCCGTCGTGCATTGGCTCAGCCGTTGCAGGGGCACGGAAAACTCACTCTCTCCGGACCGGCGCAGGATCTGCATCAACTGGTTACGGGTCAGCACCAGTTCACTGACCATATTCATCAGATCCTCAAGTAACTGCACATTCACCCGGATACTCTGATTGGCGACGCTGCTTTCCCCATTGGAGGGAGCGGACGCAGTCGACGTATTTTCCGCTTCGTTTTTTCTGGCAGATGCCGGAGACTTCTGAGTGGCCGCGGATGTCACCTTTGCCTCGGCCTGCTGAACGAGGGTGACGGCCTCATCAATACAATCGGAGGCCACGTCCACCTCGTTCAGCACCGTTTTAAGGTGTTCAACGATCTGGACAAATTGCCCCGACGTGATCCCCTTGGCAATCATCGGGGCAAAAGCGGTCTTTGGGTCCCCACCTACCGCACCGGTTTTGAAAGTTTCTTCAAGAAAGGCCGCTACCGCCTTTTTGCTGGTCTGAAGGTCGGCTCCCTGAAGCAAGGGTTTAAGGGCCGCATCCCCCAGGATTCTGTTATGCAGGAGGTGAGAGATCACGCTGATTGTCTCGCTGCTGCCGATCTGATCAAACAGCGATCCCTCACGCACAGGGGCAGAATGCCCTTCTTCTTCCCCGTCCGCCAGATCATCAGGCCCCGGAGCCGCCTGGAAAGCGGCTTCGAGTTCTTCCAGAGAGACTTCCCCCGGCACCGATCCCACAGTGGAAACAGGTTCCGGAAGAACAGCATCATCTTCGGCGGAAACGGAACCGGCATCAGATTTTTCAGTCCCCGTTGCGGTGCCTGCCTCCCCGGATGCCATGGCGTTCAGCTGGGCAATAATTTCGCTGTCATCGCCGGAGGGTTCCTCCTCAGTGGCCTCAAGTCCGGCCAGGATTTCCTTGATCCGGTCAAGGGATTCCAGAATAAGGGTCACCGCCTCAGGGGTAACACTGATTTCACCATCACGGAATTTACCCAGAACATTTTCGGCGGCATGAGCTACGGCCTCAAGACGGGGCAATCCCAAGAAACCGCACGTTCCTTTAATGGTGTGGACGAGCCGGAAAATATTATCCAGAACAGCCTTGTTATTGGGATCTTGTTCGAGGGTAACCAGTTCCACATCGACAACATCAAGACTTTCTGCCGTCTCCGTCAGAAACTCGTTTAACAGATCATCCATAGCTCTTAACCTTCTTCCTTGGACAGGGAACTTTTTTAGTTTCCCTTAAGATGGGAGAAATTGGTTAAAAAGCTGTAAAGTAATCCGTTTTAAAATACTCTTTTGAAGAGCCATCCGCGTCTGCTGGACCCCCGGGCTCTCTCAAGGCTGCATATACGCATTTCTGCTAGGCCAAATGGGCATCACACAGAAGACCGGCCACTATTGGAATAATCACTGTTGCAGTGACCCGTATTGGAATGAATTGTGAAGAGCGTGACTCTAGAGTGAATTGTGCATAGGTTGGCTCAACATTCACTCTAGAGTGAATTGTGCATAGGTTGACCCATTCTGCCGGTCAGGTCTGGTTCAGGAGCCAGGGATTTGGTGCAGGTCATACTGGCGGTACGGCCAAGCCAAATCCCGCAGGAACTGGG
>MDSW01031919.1_pt1 | contig 33356 bp, 36 predicted proteins | sample 811171 | NCBI WGS metagenome assembly MDSW01 (sample SAMN05326641, study PRJNA326480) | marine metagenome | isolation source: seawater | place: Atlantic Ocean: North West | collected 2012 | reverse complement strand
CATGGTCTGTATAAAAGTATTTTTTTAATTTTTTGTTATAAATTTTTTTATAAAATTTGTTAATATTTTTTTTTCCAAAAGTTTGGATCAAAACATCATAATATTGTGTTGCCTGAATTGGTGTATCAATATAATAGGCACAGTCCATTCCAATTAATACGATTCTTCTAAATTTAAACACACTTTCGGCAATTACCCAACATGCTGATCCAACATTCCCTATACTATTAATTAATGGAAGTTTATTTAATTTATAAATTTTTTTTGAAAGACTATTTTTTTGATTAGGTTCATCGAGAAACGGGTTCCACCAAAATAGTTTGGATTTCATCTCTAATAATCTTTTAACAACTAGCAAACTTGAGGATGTACATGGAGCAATGTTTAATAGTTTTCCATATTTATTAGTATACTTTAAGATTTTTTTATTCGTAGAAATTTCATTTCTAAATTTTAAATCAAGATCCTGTCTTCTATAATAATCATCTTTTTGTAAATCTTTTTTTGTTAAATTTTTATCTCCAAACCATCTTACAATTCTTTTTTTATGTGGATCTAAAGTAACTACTAAGTCAGGAATTATATTTTTTTCTAACAAATAAAAAAGTGTTCCTTCAGCACATATAATATGAAATTTTTTTCTATATTTAATTATTATGTTTCTAAAATCTTTTTTTCTTAAACTCGGTCCTCCTGCTACAATGAGTGCCACTTTAGAGTTATTGAAATTTTTATCCTTAAAATTTTTAATTGAAAAATGCTTTTTTGAAATTTTGCTGTTTCTTAATATATTTTTATATATCTCATTCGTTAATGATATATTGGTTATACTGCCAAGTTTTTTTTGTAATTTTTGGAAAAACAATTTTGACTTCTACTCTTCTAGATCCCAATTAACCTTTTTTTTGGAGACATAAACCATACTTCCTCCAATTCTTTTTTTAGCGTTCTCTTCAAAGATTTTTTCTAATTCCTCTTCTTTGGTTAGCTTTTTTGTTTTAAACTTTTTTTTAACTTTGTAGTTTCCTTTGAGAAAATCCATAAAACATTATTATTAAAAAAAATAACTAATTCAAGAAAAATTTATCTTGATCTTAATATTTTTTTTGCAAGCCCGAAATCTGTCCAATCTTCAATTATCGGAAAAACTGATATTTTAAATTTCTTATCTTGACAAAAATCAATTAATTTATGAACATCTCTAATATTATTTTTCTTTATAATATCAATTACTTTATTATTAAAGATATAAACTCCTGCATTTATTTTAAAATTAATTATTGGTTTTTCTTCAAATGCTAAAAATTTATTCCTGAAATTTTTAATAACTCCATATGGATTTTCATATGTAAATTCTTTCAATCCAACAGTAATAAGTGATTTAGATTTTTTATGAAAATTAAACATTTCATCAAAATTTATATTGGATATGACATCACAATTAATAACTGCAAATGGTTTTTTTTCTTTTTTGAGATATCTTATAGAACCAATAGTTCCTAGTGGATATTTTTCATTTAAATATTTTATATTTAAACTAAATTTTTTTCCATTTTTAAAATATTTAATTATTTTTTTTTTTAAATAATAAACTGACAAATAAATATTTTTAATTCCATTTTCTTTTGCAAGTAAAATTATGTGCTCTAAAAGTGGTTTATTTTTATATATCAACATTCCTTTAGGTGTTTTTTTAGTTAAACTTCCTAGTCTTTTTCCAAAACCGCCGGACATTATTATCAATCTATTTTCGATTGTTTTACTTTTTCCAACTGGTAAAATACTTGAATAAATGCCTATAATTTTTCTTTTTTTAATTATGGGTAAATGTTTGATATTTTTTTTATATAGAATATTCTGAACATAATTTATGTCTTCTTTTTTTTCTAAAATGTAAGGTCTTTTTTTAATTATTGTATCAATTTTTGAATTAAGGTTTTTACCTTTTACTAAGGCTCTTCTAATATCACCATCAGTAATGGTACCAAAAAAATTCTTGTTTTTATCTTCAACCAACACTATCTGGATGGTTGACTTGTTTAATGACTTTATTGCATCAATTATTCTTGAGTCTTTAGGTATAGTGGCAGATTTTAAAAATTTATTTGATAGAAACATTTTAAAAATTTAAATCTTTAAATACTTTAAAAGATGTTTTTTTAATAATAATTTTTTTTATTATATTTTCAATTTCTTTAAAAGTCATTTTGTTATAGTAAGGATTTTTTGTATGTTTAATACTTTTCTTAAATTTTTGAAAATAAAAAATCTTTTTTTTTATTAAATTTGATGAAATTTTTAAGTTTGTAACTGAATTAGACATTACTCTTCCATCTTGCCTTTTTCCAAGATTAATTGTTGGTTTATTAAAATACGGCATTTCGATTATGCCACTTGAAGAATTGCCAAGCATAAAATCTACTATATTAAGAACAGAATAATAATATTTAGCTCCAAAGGACTTTACTAAGTAGGAGTTTTTATTTTTTTTTATAAATTTATTTATTTCTCTAAAAATAATATCATTGTTAACATCGGCTCCAGGCATAGTAAAAATTATAGATGTATTTTTTAATTTTTTTAAAGAATTAAGGATAATATTTACATGTTTCAATGTTTGAGTCGCGGACAAAGTTTCACTATTAAAATTAACAATAATATTATGTTCTCTAAATAAAATTTTAAATTTTTTTTCTATTATTTTTTTAGAAAAAAAATTTTTTTTATCAATATTTTTTAGAGAAAGTGATCCACAAATAAAAATATTTTTTGGAATTTCCCCAAGTTGAATAAGTCTTTTTTTATAAATTTTATTTGAAACGAAATGATAATGAGATAATTTGCTAATAGAGTGCCTATAATTATCATCTAGAGAATTTAAAGTTTTTTCTCCACCATGAAAATGCAAAATCGGAATACCTCTATTGTAAGCTACTATAGCTGCTGAAAAAGTTTCATACCTATCCCCAACTATTATGACCAATTTTGGATTAATTTTTTTTAATAGTTTATTAATTTTAAGTATAGAAAAAGAAATTAAATTTGAAGTATCGATTTTACTATTTTTTAATTTAAGAATTTTAGCTTTATAAAATTTCTTTAATCCAATATTTTTAACTTCATTAATTGTATTACCATAAAAATTTGATAAATGTGATCCCGTAAATATCACATCTAATTTAAATCTTCTGTTGTTTTGCAAATTATTTAATAAACCTGAAGTTATGCCAAACTCAGATCTTGATCCTGTTATATAACAAATTTTATGTTTCATTGTTTTTTAATTTAAAGAAATTCTTTCATCGGTAATAAAATTCTTTTTCGATTTTTTTCCTAAAATTTTTAACCATTTGTTTGGACTTATTCCATAAGAAGTTCTTTTGCAGGTAATGTTATTTTTTGTAAAAACTTCTCCTTTTTTTATAAATTTTTTTGCAACAATGTATCTGCTAACAATTTTTTTTGTTGATATTTCAGATTTATTTAATTTTTTTTTATATGAACCTAATAATTTTTTTACCTGATTTATATTATCAATATATGATTTAAAATCTTTTGGATTAAGGCTAGCTTTATGATCGGGCCCAGGCATGGTGTTGCTAAGAGTAATGTGTTTTTCAATAATATTTGCTCCTAAAGATATTGCTATTGCCCCAGTTAAAAGACTTCTGGTATGATCAGAATATCCTATATTTATTTTAAGTTTTTTTCTTAAACTTATTATTACATTTAAATTTGCATCATTAAGAGGAGTTGGATAGTTTGATGTACAGTGAAGCAATGTTAATTGTTTTTTTTTAAAGTTTTTTTTATAAAGAAAGCTTAATGTTTCTTTAATCTCCTTTAGATTTGATAATCCCGAAGATAAAATAAGATCTGTATTATATTTTATAACTTCACTTAAAATTTCAAAGTTATTTAAATCAGATGACGAGATCTTGATAAAATCAACTTTGTTTTTTTTTAAGAATTTTAGACTATCTAAATCAAATGGGGTCGCAATAAATTTTATCTTCTTTTTATTACAATATTTAATAATTTTTAAAAATTTATCAAACCCTAAACTGTATTTCTTTAACATATTATATTGGCTAATTTTTTTTTTTAAATTTTTTTGTTGGTAGTTTGCTAAGCCAATTTTTTTGTCAACTAAATTTTCGGTTTTATATATTTGAAATTTTATGTAATCAGCTCCAGCTTTTTTAGCAGCATTAATTAATTTAAAGGCATTAATTAATTTTCCATTATGATTTACACCGGCCTCAGCTATAATTAAGGGTCTTTTTTTTTTATTTAGCATAGATTATTTTTTTACAAATGAATTTGCTTGAACAATTGAATTTTTTTTAATTCTAATATTTTGCTTTATAACTGAGCCACTTCCGATGAAAGAATTTTGGCCAACTAAAACTGATCCATTGACAGTAGAGTTTGTTGACACATGAACATTATCTTCAATAATAGAATCGTGTTCAATTACAGCGCCTGAATTTATGATACAATTTTTACCTATTCTAGCACATGAATTAACTAGACAATTATGCATAACAATAGTTCCCTCCCCAATTTTTGAATTTTTTGAAATATGAGCTTTTTTTGAGACAATAATTGGTAATTTAAAAGAATATTTTTTTAATAATTTCTGAATTTTTCGTCTTACTGAATTATCTCTTAAATGGCCGATTGCAATAAATGCGTAATCTATTTTTTTTCTTATACTGGGTAATATTTTTTCATTACCTAAAATTTTATAATTAAGTAATTTTTTTTTATCACCTTTATCAATTATTCCATAAATATTATATTTTCCTTGATTTTCAATTACATCTATACATGATTTTGCATGCCCCCCAGCTCCAATAATTATTATTTTTTTTTTCATTTTTATTTATAAAAATTTTTTTTTAAAACTATTCATCCAGTTTTTTTTATATGAAAAATTTTTATCATCTACAAAGACATCGTATGATGGTTTTCCAAATTTTAGTTTATCAAATTTTAAACCCCATTTATTTAGTTGGTTAAATGTTTTTTTATAACCTTGTTTTTGTGCTTTTTTAGAATTATCTTTATTTCTTCCCATATACCTTGATGTGAATATAATAATATAATTAGTTTCATAAAGTTTATTTATCATGGATATAACTTTTTTTTTTGGCTTTGATTTAATATAATTATTTTTCTTTGTTGAACATATAACTCCATCTATATCAAAACAAAATTTTTTAACTTTTTTTATTTTCTTTGACATTAAAAATTTACTTAAAGGTTTGTTCCGTATGATTTTTTTCCAATTATTAAATCTATAACTATGGCTAAAATTGTAAAATGGATTAATTCAATTTGATTATAGGAGTTTGATTTTATCCAAATCTTATTTTTTGAAATATTATTTAGTCTATTATTTTTTTTTAAACCAGTTAAGGAAAAGAAAGGAATAAGCTTTTTTTTACAATATTTGGCTAGATTTAAAATATTTTTAGAATTTCCACTCGCGCTTAATAGTATGATAAAATCATTTTTTTCTACAAAATAATTTGCATATTTTGCCATCCAATCATCAAATGAATAGTCATTAGAAAAACATGATATCAGATTATCATTTGATACTGATATTGACTTTATTTTTGCATTTTTTGTTAAATCCACAGCAACATGATTTGCTGTAGAAGCGCTCCCACCGTTACCAAAAATATATACTTTTCCTTTTTTTCTTTTTGTATTAATAATTCTGTTTTTAAGATCATTAATTTTGTTGTCTTGTAATTGTTCTAATAATTCAACTATATCTATCTTGTAGTTTTTAATAAAACTCAAATTTATTTTTTTTTTCATAAGGAAATACTCATATATTAGTTTTTTTTACATTTCTACTTTTTGGCAGAAATAATACCAAGTGTACCTTTTTCATTTTCAAATGCCACTAAAATGCTTTTTGTTTTTTTTAAATAATTAATATCTCTAATTCTTTTTTGAAATTCAATTTTTTCCATAGTTAAAATAGAAGTATAATCATCATTAAATTTTATTCTATAAATTGATCCATCGATAAGAGAAGAAACTAAAAAATTATCCTGCCATCTTTTATGAAATGAATTTGGTAACTCAATTATTTGGGATATCCCTATAGATGGCACGAAAGAATATATGGGTTCTTGGAATCCATATTTTGAATGACTTTTTAAGTATGTAAAATTTTCCTCATTTTTAAAACTATCAACATATTCTTCTCCATAAGAGGATATTGGCCAACCATAATGTTTTTTAAATTCTATTTTGTTTATTTCGTCTCCACCTCTGGAACCATGCTCTGTTGAAATTATTATATTTTCCTTGGTAACAACTAAGCCTTGAGGATTTCTATGTCCAGAAGAAAAAATTTCAAAATTTTTATTTTCAAAATCAATTAAGATAAATTTGCAAGAAGCATCATTATAATTTTCTTGAAAATTTTTTGGCAATAAATTTTTTGGTGGTAAAAGTGAATTGTCTAAATACTCTGCTGCTAAAAGCATTTTTTTTGAGTTTTCAAAATTTATTACCTCAATTCTTCCTCCATTAAAAAAACCTTTTTTAAATTTAACATTTTCATTTTCTTTACTATCATCACAATAATCAACATTTTCTAAAGAAAAAAAAGTATCAAAATTAAGATACTCGGTATTTAAATCTGCTGTTAAAATTTTCATTGTCTGACATTTGCTGGAAGAGTCTGAAAGAACAATATAGAGCTGATTATTTTCCAGCAAAGTATCTTTAACTTTTATAAAATCTGGCAAATTACTTTTAATATTTTTGAAATTACGATCTATTTTTTCTGAATTTATATCTGAAATTTTTAAAAAACTTATATCTCCATTTTTAAAAAAAAGATAAATATTCTTATCATCGCTTTCTATATAAAAGGAATTAACTTTTTTTGAATGTCTGTAAACATCTTCCGAATCAGTGGGCTTAATTTTTTTAATATCTAAATTTATTTCATTTACATAAATCTGTAGGAATTGAGTAAATGGTAAGTTTTGAGTATTAACGCTACTTTGTTTTTGTTGTAATTGAATTAAATTGTACTTTGTATTCTCATAGGTTTTTTCAAGTTTTTTATAGGAAAACTCTTGAATTTTAAGTTGTTTTTCTAATTCATTTTTGTAAAAGACATTTTTTTTTAAGAAGCTTTTTAAATTATTTGGAATAATTTTTTTGACACTATTCAGTAAACTCGAGTCATAATTATATTTAACATATAAAGTGCCCAATAAAGGGACTGAAATAATAATCAAAATAATAATAAAAATTTTTTTATTCATTTAATTATGTTATATATCAAAAAATTATCATCAGAAATTTAATTATGCTTAAAAATATTGTTATTATTTTTTTACTAATTGCAGCTGCTCTACTTTATAATTTATATGACAAAACCAGCAAAAAAAAATATGATCTTAAGTTAAGAGTAGATACATTAAGTAAACAAAATAATGACTTAAAATCTGATGTTAAAGAGTTAAAATCCATTAACAATGAAAAAGATTTTTATTTAAATTTATTTAGCAAATATACAAAAAATTTATATTTCAAAAAAATTGAAGATTCAAAATTAAACATTAATGGGAAAGATTATAATTTTAGAAAGTTTCAAACATTTTATCTAAGAACTTCTAAGTTTCCTAACAGTTATGGGAATGCATATTTAGGGTATAAAAATAATTTTTTGTATACTGTATCAGGAGATGGAATATTCTTAAAAATTTATTTTGATAAATTTAATAATAATGAATTTGATGCTGAAGTAATAAATACAAATTTACCAGATTTAATAAATTACGATGAATTTTATAAAAAATCACCATTTGGAATTAAAGATATATTAATACATAATGATTTATTATTTATATCATATACAAATGAGATAAGTGATGATTGTTTTAATACATCAATTTTATATGCAAATCTAAACAATGATTTTTTAGAATTTGAAAATTTTTTTAATCCTAACTATTGTGTTTCAAAAAAAAATGTATTTGGTTCATTTGTTCCACATAGTTCAGGTGGACGAATGACATCATTTGATGAAAAGAACATAATTTTCACTAATGGAGAATTTGGATATAGAGCACATTCTCAAGATAAAAAAAATGTATTTGGTAAAATTATTAAAATCAACATTGATACAAAAAAAACTAAACTTTTATCAATGGGACACAGAAATCCACAGGGCTTATTATATGATAAAAAAAATAATTTAATAATAAACACTGAACATGGTCCACAAGGTGGGGATGAAATAAATTTTAATTTTATAGAAAAAAACAAAATTAAAAATTTTGGTTGGCCTATTTCATCTTATGGAGAGCATTATGGTTTTGTAAAAAGAGATGACGAACACATTTTGTACATAAAAGCTCCATTGTATAAAAGTCATGCTGAATATGGTTTTGATGAGCCATTTAAATACTATGTCCCATCAATTGCGATATCACAAATTGTTGATATTTCAAATTTTTTAGAAATAGAAAATAATTATTATATTATTGGTGCTCTTGGTAGAAAAAATAATTCAGAGCAAATGTCAATTCATTTTATGGAACTAGATAGTAACAAAAATATTAAATCTTATGATTTTATTCAAATAAATGAAAGAGTTAGAGACATAATATACATAAAAGAATTAGAAAAAATTGTTTTGTTTCTTGAAACTTCAGGTTCGATAGCAATTATAGATAAAGTTTAAATTATTGTAACCATTCTGCATTTTTTTTTAAAAAACTCATACTGATAATAGCTTTATATTTACCATGGTAATTATTTAAATTTTGATTTTTGATTAATTTTTCAAAAAGTCCCCAAAAAATTTTTTGATTTTTTTGGTTAACTATATTTTTATCATTTAAAGTGAAAATAGAAACGGCTTCATTTGCAAATTCTAAAATTTCACTTGGTGAATTTGAAATCAATTTTATGTCATTTTTTTCATATTCATTGGAAAAAAGTAGTTTTTTATGATCAATCTTTAACAACTCACTAAATTTTAGATTTCTTTTTTTTGAGATTGAAAAATGATGTTTGGTCATAACAAGCTGATTCGATGACCAGGAATATATTAAATAAAAAGGAACAAAAATTGAAGCTACTGGCCTTCGAAATATTTGGGGCACTCCATCAAATCCAGATGATGTTGATAGACAAAAATTGCATTTAGCACATAAAAAAATATCCAAAAAATCAGATCTTTCATTACTACTTGCATAATCAATGATCATTTTATTGTTAGTTTCAATTTTTTTTTCAACAACTGATCCCATTCTAAATACAAAAAATCCTTTACGAGTTAAATCCTCTGCAGCAGGAATAAAATCTTCAATGTCATAATTTCTATAATCATGATAACCCCAACTTTGATTTGGATATTTTACTTTTAAATATTTCGAATCTCTTACATATAAAATAATAAATTTTGAATTTTTATTTAAACCTTTACTTTTGAGATAATCCATACCTAGATTATTTTCTTCATCTGTAAATTTAAAATGTGGTTCAAATTTATCAAATAAATTGTTAACATCTCTATCAGGACAGGTGATATTTATCTTGTGATTTTTAAAGTAACTGAAATACTTTGATAAAAAATTATTAATTCTTACGATTGGTTCTATTAAATGCCTTGGTAAAATAATTAGTTTTCTTTTAAAAAATTCTGCCAAAAAACTGTTGCATATTTCCTCCTGATAACAAAAAATATCTAAGCTTTTTTTTTTAAAAAATTCTTTTTCACATAAATATATCTCAGGATTTAACGCAAAATGTCCAATTCTTGAAGAATTTAATTGGTAGAATCTTATATGAAATATTGGTTTTAACAAATAAATAAAAAATAGGAAAAGCATACATATCAAGTATTTAGGGAATATAAAAAAAAGGAATTTAATTAGTATTTCAGTCTTTTTTTTTAATGCCAAAAAACCGTTTTTGTTTATTTCTTCAAGATTTCTTTTTATAAAATTAATCACTTATGATTTATAATAAATTATTTTAAATATCTAATGTCTTGGGACAATAAGGTAATATTTTTTTTATTAGCCAAAGCTTTTCAATTTTTTCTACTTCAAATTTATTCGTTATTTTTAATCCCTCCACAGCAAAGTGAAATTCTTTTTTTTTTTTAATAATTTTTTTATATATGTCTTTTCTATTTTTATCATCCTCTGGTAATTGGTATAAACTATAAGATACTACGCCATCTATATCGTCGAGTTCATGCATTACTTGCTTTAACATTAGATCACTATTTTTAAAAACATATTCTGTAGAACTTAATAAATATTGGTATTTATTCTTGGAACAATAGTTTCTGATAATTATATTTTGCACATGTTGTGGAACCCTTTCACCCATGAAAGGTCTTGAAAAAATGTAACCTCTTAATTTTTTTTTGAAGATCATTTATGATTTATAAGAAATTCCTCTTAAAGATGCAGCCTTTAGGGAAATTGGCTCGTAATATTCTCCAAGTTTTTTATCAGAAAAAGGAGTAAATATACTTTTGAATCTGCAATTAAGTGACCAACGAGAAGTTTTTTCTTTATTTATTATATTTCCATGTGGAAATGATTGATCGAAAATAACTACCTGTCCATATTTTACATTTAACCATATTAAATCCTTCTTTATTTTTTTTAAAATATCTCCACTTTTCTTATTTCCTTTTAATAAAACATTTTTATATTTGTTGGCTTTGTTAGCTGGTAAAAAAAACATCGACTTCGATTTAAAACAATCAACTAATGGCAACCATATTACTGCTTCAAAAGGAGAAACTCCTGACCATGTATCGGCGTGAACAGGTAAAAGTGAGCTATTATCTTTAGGCATTTGTATACTAAGGCTTATTCTAAGTTGCATTGCTAATTCGTTACCAACAATATTTTCAACTAAATTTTTTGAAATATTAAAAAAGTTTTTTCTAAATTTTTCTGATGAGTTTAAATTATTGATCACCTTGACTCTAAAATCATTTAAATTATTTGGTTTAACATACTTGCTTATGTTATTTAATAAATCATTATCTTTTCTTTTTTTAATTTTTAACAAATCATTAGAGTTTTTTATTAAAAAGTCTCTAACCCAATGAAGACTTTTTAATTCTTTTACATCAGCTATCACGAAGCCATTTTTAATATATTGCTTGCTTAATTTTTTTTCTTCTTCACTTATAAACATTTTTTTATTTTATAATTTATATTCTTTTGAAACACAAAGATAAATAATATAAATTTTATATTAGTTTTCCACAATTTCTTTTTATTATCTGCAAAGTCGAGGAAATTTTGATATTGAAATTTTTTTCAATTTTTATTGTTCTGATAATAAATGGTTTTTGTTTGTTTTTTATATTAATAATTTTAGAGTTAGAATTAAATTTTTTTTTTAAATAATCAATAATGTACGAAAATTTAATAGGTTTACTTGAAGCTAAATTATATATACCAGACTTGATTTTATTTTTGGTGAAAAAGAAACTTGATATTTTAAATATTTCATAGGTATCAATAATATTATTAAACATGCCACTCTTATTATATACCTCTACTTTAGAACCTTTGATAAACTTTTTAATCATATTTATAATTAAAGGATGATTTTTTGTGAGATCTAAAGTGAAAATGCCAGGAACTCTTAAACAAATACATTTATATTGATTATTATTATTTAAAAAGATTTTTTCGCTTTTAAGCTTAGAGTATCCATACCAGGAAGGACTTTTAGGTATATAATTTTCATTAATAATATTTTTTTTTATTGATCCATAAGCATTAATCGCTGAAATAAATACAACTTTTTTTATTTTTTTTTTATTACAAAATTCACTAAGATTTTTTGACATTAAAATATTTTCTTTTTTTAATTGATTTTTTCCTTTATTTGAAATTGTATATGGATGATGAAAGGCACAGTGAATTACACCATCAAATGTTTGATTTAAATTTATTTTTTTTTTAAGATCTAAATAAAATACATTTTTACTGATATTTGTTTTTTTTCTTGTAGAAAAATATATTTTAAAATTTTTTTTTTTTTTAAAATGTTTATATAGTTCCCTAGAAACTACACCATTTCTACCAGTAATTAAAATATTCATTATTTTTTATTGAAAAAAAATAAACTCATAATCGCCATTATACCTTAGTTTTTTAAATAAATATTTCCATTCACTTGGATCAAAAAAACATTCGCCGACGGTATTCCAACATTGTAAATTAAATAGTTCTTTTTCATTTCTATAACTTTCAACTACAATGTAAGATTTTTTTGATACTCTATTAATTTCATTTATTGCTTTTTCAAAATCATAAATTTTTAAACTATGCAGTACATTTATTGATAAAAGGAAATCAATTTCTTTATTTTTATATTTATATCTGCTTTGAGCTTTTTGATAGTATAAGTTTTTTTTAACCAAACTTGTTGATCTTTTTAGTGCATATCTTGAAATATCAAAACCCGATACATTGAATTTAGGATTAATTTTTTTTAATTCATGAAGCAAAAAGCCTTTTCCACAGCCAACCTCTAATATTTTGCTTTTATCTTTTAGCTTATAATCTTTTATTAAATTTTTTGCTAATTTGGTCCAATAACCGTCTATATATTTATAGCCTCCAAAACCTGTCCGTCTGCTCCCATCCCAGTATGCATATCCAAACTTTTTTGCCAACTTTACGCATTTTGGCTTGTTATTTAACATTCTGTCTAAATAATCTCTTTTAACCGAATTGTGTTTGTCAAAAATATATTTTCTGAACACACCCATTGTCTTCTTCTTCTTTTCTTTTGATTAATAATTTTGATAAAATTGTTTATTTTTTAGATATCCGCATCTATTACAACCATTTAAAGTTCCATGCGTTTTAAGTTTTGACTTAAATTTCATGAATTTTTCTGAGAAAATTATATCTTTTAATCTTTCTGTTTTTACATTGCCCATTGAAACAGCCATACATGGAAAAAGGCTTCCATCCACATTAATATATACTCCACCCCAGGGTGCGTAGCACTTGGAAAAATTTTCAGGCATGTGTTTTTTGTTATTTAGATAAATTAAATCCTCTTTTTTAAAATCGCCTTCTTGTTGAAAATTAATAAGAGTTGGGTGTAAATATGATCTTTTGTTATTTTTTTTATCATAATTCTTAATTAGATTAAGTTGACTCACTAATTCATCAAAATTTTGATATTCATATGCATTGGTTGGCTCATCTACTCGATCAAAATCGAACATTATATCAGAGTGTTGAATGTCAGCGCCCTTCAAAAGCATAAAACTGTGCGTGTCTGCCTTTAATTCTTCTACAGCATATTTATGTATTTTAAGAAGATCTGGAATATTTTCATCTAGTATAACTGTTTTTATATCCAGAGAAGTTTTTTTGCCTAACTTATGTCTTAAGGTATTGAACTTATCTAGTTGAACTAAAAATTTTTTCCAATGTTCAGGTTTAACATCTCTATTGGTATTTCCAATTGTATCTATAGATATAGCTAGTACTTTAAAATTTTCCTCTTCTAAAAGTGCCTCTATCTTATCATCTCTTAATAAAATACCATTTGTTATCATGTTAGTTTCTGCTTTTTGATTTGCTTTTTTAAATATCTTTAAAAAATCTTTAAACATAAATGGGTCACCACCTGTCAAAGTTATTCTTGAACCTTGTGGAATTTGATTGATTAAATTAATCCAGTCTTCAGTGAACATTCTGTCAGCCCTTTTTTTTCTTTCTTGAAAACAAAATGTGCATGCTAAATTACATAGATTGGTTAAAACAAGTACATATCTTCTTGGTAAAAGATTTTCTTTATCATATGCTTTGATCGTGTAATCAATTTGACGTTTATAGTAAGCGTTTGCTTCTTGTGCTACTTGGTTATTATTTTTCATGAATTTATTTAACTTTCGATTTTTGAATTAACCTTTTTAACCATTTAACAGTAAAAGATTTATTTATATCTAATTTTTTTATTATTTGATAGTTATTTTTAATATCAAATATGGCATCTTCTACGGAAAATTTCCTTTTAAAACCTGTCTTTAATAGCTTATCAGAGTTTTGTCTATAAGACCTAATATCAAAATTCTTTTTTACTTTTATTTTACATGGAATAATTTTTGCAACTTTTTTAGCAATATCTATTAATTTTAAATTTTCGAAACCGGCATTATAAGTTCCGGATGGAATATTTTTATTTTTCAAAAAATGTAAATAAATACTTGTTAAATCTTTAATATGTATATTTGGTCTTATTTGTTTTCCACCAAATACTGTGATTTCTTTATTTTTTAAAGCCTGGAAGGAAAATAAATTTACAGTTACATCTAGTCTCATCCTTGGAGAAATCCCACATACAGTTGCGGGCCTAATTATATGATATTTTAAATATTTGTGGTAACTTTGGATTACTTTTTCTGCTATCATTTTTGTTTTGTTATAAGTTGAAATAGGAACTAACTCTAAGTCCTCTGTAACTTTTTTTTCCTTTTTTACACCATACACGCTTCCTGAACTTGCAAAAATAAAGTGCTTTACTTTATCTCTTTTACAAACTTCCAAAATATCCTTTAGAGCAAGAACATTTACTTCCCATGAGAGATTGGGATCTAACTCAACACTTGGATCATTAGCAATGTTTGCTAAATGAATAATTGCATTAATTTTCTTTAAAGAAAATTTTTTAATATTTCGGATATCACCTTTTATGATCTTTAAATTTTTAGATCTCTCTAAATAATTTCCAAACCATTGTGTATCTAGAATGGTAACTTTATGATTACTATTTAATAATTTGTTTACTAATACTGAGCCAGTGTATCCACATCCTCCAGTAACAAACACATTCATTATTTTACATCATAAAAGTTATTTATAGTATTTGCCATATGAAAAATATCTTTCGAATTTATATATTCATGAACAGGTAATGATACACTTGTTTTAGCCATAAATTCTGCAGTTGGAAAGTCGCCTTTTTTATATTTTAAAAATTTTGCTGCTTTTTGTAAATGTATTGGGATAGGATAATGAACTTTTGCATCGATATTTTTTGATTTCAAATATTTTATTAACTGATCTCTATTTTTTTTTACATTAATTTGGTAAAGATGAAATACTTCTTTTAAATTTTTATTTCTTTTAACCGTTTTTACATAATGATTTTTTTTCAACATGGAGTCTAAAAGTTTAGCGTTATTTATTCTTTTTTTTGTAATATTATTTAATTTATTTTTTAATTTATAATTTGCTACAGCGGCTTGGATGGTGTCAAGACGTGAATTATAAGCAAAGAAATCACAATTATTTCTATCTTTTAATCCATGGTTCCTTAATAAATATAATTTTTTAGCAAGATTTGTATCATTTGTTAAAATAAAACCTCCATCACCCCAAATATTTAAATTTTTAAGTGGATGCATGCTAAAAGTGCATGCATTACCAAAATCTACAATTGATCTGCCAAAATATCTTGAGTCTATAGCGTGACAAGAATCTTGAATTAATTTGAGATTATATTTTTTTGCAATTTTAGAAATTTTTCTTAGCTCAACTGGTCTACCAGCCCAATGGACGGGCATAATGGCTTTTGTTTTTTTTGTGATTGCTTTTTCTATTTTTTTTTCATCAATGTTATAATCATCTTTTATATCAACAAAAACTGGTTTTGCGCCAGCAGTTACAATTGATCCAACTGTGGCAATAAAAGTGAAGGGAGTAGTAATTACTTCATCATTAATTCCAATACCATATGCTTTTAGAGTTAGATATAGCGCATCTGTTCCATTTCCGACTGCGATTGTGTGTTTACATTTCATCCGTTTAGAAATTGTTGCTTCAAATTTATCTACCTCATTTCCCAATGTATAATCACCTTTTTTTATAACTTTTATAACTTTTTTAAGTATTTTAGAGTAATCAGAAAATTGCTCTATTAAATAACTGTGATTTAATTTTATTTTTTGATCTTTTGTGTATTGTTTTGGGTAAAAATTTATATTTTTCATAAACAAAGTAATACTTTTTTTTTAAATTAATTCAAATCTTAAACGATCTTTTTATATTATTAAAAATTTTATTTTCGTCAAAATAATAGCTTTTCTCCAATTTAGAACTCATAGGAGTGTGACTATCTGGCAGGCATATTTTTATGGGATTTGATTTTAATTTAATGGTTTTATTTTCACTAACAAATGAAATTATTTCTGATGCTGCTCCAAATGACTCCCAACCTGCGTCAATTACAACAAGTCTTTTCGTTTTTTTAACAGAATTAAATACTATATTTTTATCAATTGGTGTAAGAGATCTTAAATCTATAACCTCCATATCAATACCGATATTTTTAAGTTTTTTTGAAGCTTTAAGTGTATCTATAACAGCATTGCCAATTGTAACCGCTGTTATGTCTTTTCCTTTTTTTCTTATGAGACCTTTTCCAATTTGAATTGTATATGGTTTTACAGGAACATCTTCGTGCAAGTTAAATAAAGATCTATGTTCAATAATTATTGTTGGATTGTTTGAAAAAACAGACTCCATTAAAAGACCCTTCGCATCAAAGGGTGTTGATGGCATTACAACATTAATTCCTGGAAGATGAGCAAACCAAGAATGCAAACTTTTTGAATGTTGAGGACCTTGTCCCCAACCTCTGCCAACTATTGCTCTTATTATTACAGGAGCCTTAGATTCTTTATTAGATTTAAACCTCCATATAGATAGCCAATTTACTATTGCGTCTAAAGAATAAATCATAAAATCAATTCTCATATGAACCAAAATTGGTCTTTTTCCATTTAAAGCCGCACCTATAGCAGCTGATGTCATGGCGCCCTCTGAAGCAGGAAAATCTCTAACTCTATCAACACCAAACTTTTCAACTAATCCTGCTGTGGTACCAAATGCGCCTGGACTGTAATCAATAAGTTGGCCCATTACGAAAACATCTTTACTTATTTCCATAGATTGTTTTATGCCTTGATTAATTGCTGCAGCGTAAGAAATTCTTTTTTTTTTCATTAAAATCCTTTTGGCAGAACTTGTGATTGATCAACATTAAAAACACTACCTCTTAATTTTTTTAGCTTTGTTTTTACTTTTGAATGAGAACTGTCATAATTAAGATTTTTCCAATTATTGTCAGTAGGAAATTTACTTTTTTTTGCAAACGAAAAAGATTTTTTGATTTCACTATATATTTTTTTTTCTAATTTAGTCTTTTTTTTTCTATTTAAAATATGTTGTGCCTTTAAGAAACTTTCTAAAACTTTTATAGGATCATTTTTTTTCCAAAAAATTTGCTCCTTATTATTTCTATATTTTATATTTTTTTCTTCCTCGACCGTACCAACATGGCTACTTGTTCTATAAGTAAATGCTTCAATTAAAAAGGGCCCTTTTCCTTTACGAGCTTGCTTGCTGGTATAATCAAAAATCTCATAAAGTTTCGAAACATCATTTCCAAATATTTGGTATGATTTTATTCCAAAAGATTTTGCTCTTTTCGAAATACTGTCCCCAACCTGTCTTTTGGATTGCGGCGCATAAGTAGAATAATTATTATTTTCGCAAATAAAAATAATTGGGAGTTTTTTTAAAGAAGAATAATTTAATGTTTCCCAATATAATCCTTCTTCTGTAGCACCATCTCCTAATCCTGCAAAAACAACATTTTTATTATTTTTATTTAATTTAAAAGACATCGCTACTCCCATAGCAATAGATGCTGCTCCAGCAAGTATGGCTCCCCCAAAGAAATTATTTCTTGGATAAGATAAATCCATAGAGCCAGCTAACCCTCCATTTGCACCTGTTTTTTTTCCATAAAGTTCAGCAAATAAATATTTTGTTGGACAATTTTTGGCTAGATAATATCCATGAGACCTATGATGTGAAAACAAATAATCGTTCTTATTTAAAATTTCAGACAATGCAGCAGGAATTGCTTCTTGACCAACACAAAAATGAATTGGACACCTCATTTGATCAGCTGGATGATATTCTTTTTCCAATTCAACTTCACATATTCTCAGTCTTTTCATAAAATAATATAATCTTAAAAGTACTTGTCTATTTAAGATTTTAAAATTATTTCTAAATAAATTTTTTTTAATTAAAGATTTATGATCCATAAATTACTTTAAGAGATACTCAATTGATCTGAGCATTTTTAATTTGTTTGTAGTTTCTTTATTTGCAAGGCTTTCTAAAGATTGGACTGCTGCAAGTGAGCCTAAAAATAACGATAGGTCCTCATCGAAACCAATTTTAATACTTATAGATATGATAGATAACATTGAGTCTCCAGCTCCAACCTTGTCAACAATTTTTTCAGTGAGCGCCCCACAATAAAAATACTTATTCTTTTTTCTATTATATAAAATTGAGCCTTTACTGCCCCTGGTAAGTACGACATAATTAATTTTTTTTTGAATACTCATTTTTTTCATTAAAATTTCAGCTTTATTTTTTCTATCTCTAAATTCATGTCGTATTTCTCTTTCATTTATTAAAAAGAAATCAATTTTGTTATATTTTTCTATACTATGATAACTTATGTTCGATGCGTTGATTTGAGTATTTAAAGCTAAGAATTTTGCATTTCTGCAAAGATATTTTGCTGCTTTATCAGTAATAAAACCATGTCCATAATCTGAAATAATTACTAAATCATTTTTTTTAATTTTGCTTCTAATCTTTTGAATTAGATTTTTTTCATCTTTTTTGTTTAGTGGTTCGTCATCTATTTTGTAAACCCCTAAAACTTTACTTTGGTTTATATGATCTAAAAATCTTTTTTTAACTATAGTTGGCGAATTACTTTTGCTTATATGATCAATCTGGATTTTAGAAAGATTTTTTTTGAGATCATTTTTAAATTCGTTTTTTTCGCCCAACATTGTTACTAATGAAATATTTTTAGAAAAACTTGAAATGTGTTTTGCAATTGCTGCTGCTCCTCCGTAATACTGTTCTGATTTCATCTCCTTTAGTACTAATACAGGTTCTTTTCCTGACTTTCCTACTGCATCACAAAATACATACTCATCGATTATTGTTTCTCCAACTATCATTATTCTCAAATTTTGAACTTTATCTAAAAATTCCTTAATTTTTGTAAATGAATATTTGTTTTTAATTTTTGAAACTAAATTCTTATGTTCTTGTGAAAAATTTTCAGAAAAAGAATTGATTATTTTACTTGAGCTAAAAATTTCAGATTTTGTATAAATTATTTTTCCCTTAACTGATTTAATAGCTTTTTTTTCCTTGAGTATTTGATTTGTATAATCAAGATTATTTTCTTTATAATCTTTTCCTTTGCAATATATCTTGGGTTTAAGATTTTTTATTACCTCAGTTGCGGTTAGATTGTTATTAATGAAAACATAATTTACATTTTCTAAAGCTAATATAGCATGAGATCTTTCTTCAGAATTAAACGCTGGTCTTCCTGGGCCTTTGTTTACAAACTTGTCAGCTGTAATAGAAACCACTAAAATATCACCTAATTTTTTTGCTTCTTTAAAATGATTTATATGACCAATGTGTAAAAGATCAAAAACACCATGACATAAAACTATTTTTTTGTTTTTATGTTTTATACCAATAAGTTTTAATTCTTCGAAATTATTGATTATTTTTTTTTGCATATAGATTTAGTTTACTTTGCTACCACAAATATATTAATTGTAAACTTATGAATTATATTCAGGTTTAAACGAAGATTGATTATTTTCTAATATTTAATCCTTTTTCTTTAAGAAAGTTTTTAAGAGAAGTTGGAGTTGTTTCGGTAAAATGAAAAATACTTGATGCAGAAATATTTGTAATTCCGGTCTCATTTATTAAATTATAAACATCAGTTTCTGAACCAGCTCCTCCAGACGCGATTATACTTGTTGAAATTAATTTTTTAATTATTTTTAAATTATTAATGTCGTATCCATTCATCATTCCATCATGATTGATTGAGGTAAGCACTACCTCTGATGGATTCAATTTGTCTATTTTTTTAATATACTCTATTAGATTAATATTTGTATTAAGACTCCCTGAGTTTATAAATACTTTTGGAGGACTATTATTATTTTCTTGTTTGTAATCTATTGATATAACAATACATTGTCTTCCAAATTTCTTTATTGCGTTTTTTATCATTTCCTCATTTTTAAATGCTGAGCTGTTTATACAAACTCGATCTGCACCCATTTTAAGTAATTCATCTATATGTTCTATTGATTTAATTCCTCCGCCGATTGTAATTGGCATAAAACAATCTTTTGAAAACTCCTTAATAAGATCGTAGTTTATTTGACCAAGCTTTGTTGCTTGCGTATCTAAAAAAAATAATTCATCTATATTTCTTTTGCTATATAATCTTGTGGTTTGCAGTACATTTCCAATTACTCTCCACCCCTCAAAATTTTTGCCTCTTATTGCATTAAGTTTATTATATAAAATAGATGGTATAATTCTTATTTTTTTATCTTTCATCATCTTTAATAAAATTTTTTAATAATATTAAACCGTTATTTAAACTTTTTTCAGGATGAAATTGAATTCCTAAAACATTATCTTTTTGTATTATTGCGTTAAATTTATTTTGATAATTACAAGTTGCTTGAATATTTTTATTATTTTCACAAATAAAATGATAACTATGCAAAAAATAATAATCTGTCTCATTTTCAATGCCATTAAATAAATTATTCTTTTTTTCAAAAAAAATACTATTCCAACCTATATGTGGTAAATATTTCTCAGAACAATTTAATTTTTCCACTCTTCCGCTTATTAAATCTAAGCCTTTACAATAACTATTTTCATTACCCGAGGTTGCTAAAATTTGCATACCTAAACAAATTCCAAGAATTGGAGTTTTTTTTTCAATAACTGTTTCTCTAATAATATTGTAGATATTTAATTTATTTATATTGTTCATAGCAAAATCAAAACTACCCTGCCCTGGCATTATTATTTTTTTAGCACTAACTATATCCTCTTTTTTATTAGAGAATATTACATCTGATGCAAAAAGCTTGGCTGCTCTAATTACAGAATTTACATTTCCTACATTGTAATCTAACACAAGTATCATTTAAATTTTATTCGTTGAGAATTAATCTTTTATCTTCACTTACAATTAGATTTCCATCATTATTGGATTTAAAAATATTCTTATTAGTATATTCTAAGCAAATCTTGTCAAATTCTGTTTTGGATATATTTATTTCCTCAAGAATTTTTTCAAGTTTTACTCCCATATATTCTGAAGGATAGTGGCCACATTTTTCTTGATTTATTGTAAGTGCTTCCTCTCTTGAAAGTCTCTCTCTTCTTATATGCCAAGAACACCAATCTGTAACCCGGTCATAGCCAAATTTTAAATATTTAAAGTAATCATGAATCCTCATATATAAATTATCTAAATTCTCGTAATTAACAATTGAACCTTCTAGTTCATTTTTTTCATAAAATGAAAAACCATGTTTTTTTGCTAAATTGGCATTTTTTAAACCATCCCATGAGAAAAACTGACCTAAGAAGATTCCTCTAGATTTAATTTTTTCTAACTTTTCAATTTCTGGATAAGTATAAGGTACAAGTTTTTCTTTTGGTATATCTAATATCTCGGAAATATCTGAAGTTCTTAAACCACACAGTCCTCCAAATTCATCGATATATTTTCTATCAAGCAATATTTCTGTTCCAATTTGATTTTGTAAAGGACCTCCGTTTTCATTTTCACTATTTTCTCCCCAAATTATAAGTGGAATATTTAGATTAACTGAAATCCTGGCTGGTATAGTCCAGATAGTAATATGCTCACTCCAAGAAATGTCACCAACTGTTTCAAGAGTAAACCTATCAATTTTTCTTCGCAGAATTGGATCAGCTGAATATTCAATCACATCAACTCCAAGTTTTTTTAAATTATCAATGTTTTCTCTTCCTAATTTTGAAAGTTTTTGAGTAGACGCAACCACACATAATGGATTTAAGCCATATTCTAATATTTTTATGGTTTGAAAATAGCTATCTTTTCCACCACTACATGGAATAATACAATGATAATTACCCTTTATATCTTTTTTTGCTTTTTTTACTATTTCTAAAAATTTAGCTTCCCTTTCTGCCCAATCTATTTCTTTTCTTTTTTCATAACTTTGGCAACCAGAACAAATACCATTAACAAATTGAAGGCTAGGTTTAGTATTTGGCAATAGACACTTTTTACATCTAATAATTTTTGAGTCAGTCATTTGCGATTCCATAAATTTTTAAATATTTTTTCATACCTATTGGTGTATCTTCTCTGTTGTAATAATAAAAGTTTTTTCTTGGACGATGCAAACTGTCTAGGTACCATTTTTTTACCTTAAAAACTGATGGCAAGATACCCCAAATTATTTCTAAAGATGAACCAGAAAAAGGAGTATCGTAAACAAATTTTACCAGTTTTTTTTTTCTTATATTCTTTGATAAAATTTTTAAATAAGATTTACTATAAATATGCTGACACCCATTTACAAAAAAAAAGGGGGATTGAATTACATGGGCGCTAATATTTTTATAATACAAGCTTTTATTAAATAATTTTTTCTCTAAAAAACTAACTGGAATTAAATGTCTATAATCTCCTTCTGTATAAAAAACTTTATTACAAAAAGGATTAAAAAAATTTTTCTCTTTAAGGATATATTTTAAAAAGAATTTAAACTTTTGAAAAAATGAGAAATATTTATTGTTAACAAAATTAATAACAATGTCATTTTGTAATTTTTTTCTAAAAAAATTATATCTTTTCCATTTATTTATTAAATTACCTAAATTCTTTATTTGACCAAACTTTTTAAAAACTTTAATAATACACTTTTGATGAAATATATTCATATTTCTCTTATTTGGGTCTTTTTCATTAGGGTCTATTACTAATCTATTTATTGTTTTTCTAGTGTGATAAATTAATTCCGAACCTAGCATAGTAAATGAAGGTTTATTTTTCTTTAAAAATTCAACAGTTTCTTCTAATGCATAAATATTTTTAAAAAGAAAACCTTCCATCAAAAATAAATTAAAATCATATTTGTTCCAATTTTTTTGGCTTATATATTTAATCCATGCTCCACTGTCCAAAGATTGATTATTTTCATAAATAAAAATTTTTTTAGTTTTTTTAAAATTTTTAATTATTTTTAAAACTTTATTTGAGTGATTAGATAGTTGATATTTTGAATTTTTTAATTTACGAGCAAGATTATTAAAACTTGTGTAACTTTGGGTTTTTTTTAAACCATTACCTTGTATAAAAATAAAATTAAGATCAAAATTTTTGTAGGTTTGAGTATTCAAAGATTTAAGTGATGATTCAATTAAAAATGGTTTATGATGTGTAACAATGGTTATTCCTAATTTCATAAATTTTAATTGATCATTTTTTTTAAATTTTTAAATTTAATAGGAGAACCTATAAAAAATTTTCTATACTGATTAAAATATTTTATTTTCTTTTTTTTTATGTTTAAAAGTGAGGATGGATGTCTTATTATATCTTGGATAGAGACTGATTTTATAACATCTTTAAAATTATAAAATTTATTTTCATAACCCGCATATTCAAAATGTTGTGGGCTTTCCCAGTCCTGTAGATCTGATTTTATATTGATTGCATTTGTCTGAAGATTTACAGCTTTTATTAAAGCATTTGAGGAATAACCAACAACTAAATCGGAAATAATAATTATCTCCTCTAAAAGCGAAGGATAGTGGTTTTTTTGTTTATCATTAAAATAAATGTTTGAATTTTGAACTATAAAGTCTGAGACTAAGTGCTTAAATCGGGGCTTTGTAATAATAAAAAATTTATCTGTATCCTTAATTTTTTTAAATAAATAATCCTCTCTATAATTTTTTAAAAAATAAATAAAATATTTAAAATTAAAAGATATTAAGATTAAAAATATAGAAAGTTTATATATAATGTTTTTTAAAAAATTATATTTGTATTTTTTTATATCGATAGCTGAGTATTGAATTTGAAATCCATTAAATAAAGGCCCTCTATTTCTTCCTAACTCCACAGGGAAAGGAAGATATAATAAAATTTTTTTATTTGTTTTAATATTATATTTTTTTAATATTTTTCTCTTATTTATTTCTTTATAAGATGAACGCATTAATCCAAATTTTTTAATTTTAACATTATTTAAAAAATAATAGTATGATTGATAATCGTACTTTTTGAGATGTAACTTAATTTTCTTTTCATAAAAAATAGAATGAAGTATCAACTTTACATTTGTATTTTCTGGCATATATTTTAATTTTTCGCACAGATTAAAAATATCTACAGACATTACAGTACACCAAGTTTTTGAGATCTTTTCATTTATTTTTTTTTGAAAATTTTCTTTTTCTACAAAGTGAACTGGGAAGTATATAGAAAATATTTGTTTAAAATTGAAAGCAATAAATTTATTAATAAAATTTTTTTTTTTGAATTTAATAAATTTTATTTTTTTTTTATTATAAAAAGGAGATTTTTTTATTTCAGGAAAGTTATAGTGTTTATAAGTGTTTTTTTCCCTAGAATAATTATGAAAACATATAACTTTAAATTTATTTTTTAAAAACTCATCTATTATTATTGAAAGATAGTCATAATCATTATTTCTATCAATAATTACTGCGATTGTTTTTTCCATTTTTATAAATTATGTAAATAATAAAATTTTTTTATAGGAAGTTTTGGTTTTATATTTTTTTTTGGTATGCAACAGATTACTCTATTATGATTTTTTTCAGCTAAATACATGAGTGAACTTGCACACGATGCTACATAATAATTTTCTTTAAGGAGTGTAAAAATATTTTTATTTGTGAATTTTATTTTTAAATTACTAAATTTTTTAGCAATTTTTTTATAGTTTTTTATTTTATCGTTTGGGTGAATTTTAATATTTATATTTTCTATTTGTTCTACTGTTCCTATTTTTGCTAAAAATAAAGAAAATGCTTTTAATTCTGAATATGGTGGTAATTTTTTATACATTTTTTTATAAGTTTCAGTTAAAGGTTCCGTCAAAAAAAGACAGTTTTTTTTATAATTTTTAGATTTTTTAACTCGCGATATTTGTTTTAAAGCATATTTGATAAAAAAGTTTTTTTTATTTCTTAATTTTATTTTTTGTGGAAAAATTTTTTTACAATATTTGCTTGCTAAATAGTCAAAGTTCCAAATTTCGCTTGGAAAATAGTATTTCCCATTATACTTAAATCTCGCTTTATAATTATCCCATCCATCTAAAAATGTTATAACCTTTTTTTTTCTATAAATTAGTTCCTTTATAGCTTTAACTTCAATATTACTTTTCCAGCTTGTTGAGGTATAAAACTTAGATCCAATATTTAAAGCTTTATTAAAAGATATTTTTTTAAATTTAATTTTTTTTTCTTTAAAAAATTTTTCAGCAGATTTTGAACTGCATAGATATATGTTTTTATTATATTGATAATAAAAATATGAAGAAAGTACTTGCGCTCCGCCCGGATCGTTAGAGAACAATATAATATTTTTTTTTAATTTTTTTGGATAATTTTCCACTTATTTTTAAATATCTTTGCAAATTTTCTCATATGAGAAATTTTAAAGTCATATGAACATAAACTAAGGTAAAAAAATGTTTTATTATGTAAATCTTCAGCAACTTTACAATCACCTTTTTTATAAGAAATCCTTTGATTAAATTTATTCCAAGGAAAACCAGTTGGGCCATATGCTATTTTTTTTTGGAACATGGGGAGTCTATGTAGATTTTGATATCCTTCATTTAAACCTATTACTCCTGATTTTGATAATAAATTTACAATTTTTTTTCGATTATATTTTAATTTTGAGAGATCTAGTACAAACGGAATAACATAAAATATATGTGTGTAATTTTTTTTTAAGAAAGGTGTTTGAATGCCGGGTAAATCTTTGATCTTTGAGATTAGTTCAAAAGCTAATTTTTTTCTAAAGTTAACTATTTTATTAAGTTTTTTTAGCTGTTCAATTCCTATAGCGGACTCGATCTCTCCAAGTCTAAAATTGTAACCAACTAAATTTATTAAATCTTTTTTTTTGTTGATTTATTAACTGACTCGGCATGATTTCTTATTAATCTACATTTTTCTGCAAGTTGTTTGTTGTTGGTAACTATAATTCCACCTTCTCCGGTATTTATGTGTTTGTGACAATTCAAACTATACCCACCAATATCGGCAAATGTACCTGCATACTTTCCTTTATATTTTGCTCCAATTGCTTGAGCAGAGTCAGATAGAATAAAAATCTTTTTATTTTTAATTATTTTTTTTATTTCATTAACATTTTCAGACTGCCCAAATATATCTACAGCCAAAATTGCTTTAGTTTTTATTGTTATTTTTTTTTTTAAAATGTCTAGATTAAAATTAAAAGTATTTTTATCTATATCAACAAATACAGGGATTGCATTCCAATGGAGAATTGAACTCGCACAAGCTGACATGGTCCATGGTGTGCATATCACCTCGTCTCCTGGCTGAATATTCATTGAACCAAGAGCAGCAATTAATCCGCTTGTCCATGAATTGGTTGTAATAGCATATTTCACTTTGAAGTATTTTGTAATTTGACTCTCAAATTTTTGAACATTTTTACCACCTAGAAATTTTTTGGAATTTGATCCAACAAAATCAGATAGGATTCCATTTTTAATAACTTTTTTCACAGCAAGCTGCTCTTCTCTTCCTATAGAATTATATCTTTTTATTTTCATACAATTTTTTTTATTTTATCCATATATTGTAAATATAAAGCAACATGATTTAATGACAAATAAGGCTTATTATTTTTTTTAAGTGTTTTATAAACATTATTTAAAATGTTTTTTTGTGGATATTTTTGTGAAAAGTTTATTTTTTTTTTAAACTTTAATATATTTACACCTTTGTAATTGCGATCTTTAACTTTTAAATATAATTTTCCTACTTCAGGTCTCGAAGATATCTCAAATTTACCTTTGGACCCAAAAATTAAAAAAGAATTATTGTTATATTTTTTTGATACATTAAAAAAATAAGCGTCTAAATTACTAAATTTTAAATATATACATTTTGAATTTACCCTTTTAACAGTCAAAAGTTTCTTTCCAGATAAAATTAATAAATTTAGTAAATGTGTAGCATTTGAGTAAAAATCTCGATTGTAATAACAGAAAAAATTTAAATTATTACCTAATAATCCTTTTTTTATATCTAAAAAATATTTTGTATATTTGCTAGAAAAATTCCTCTGAAAATTTAAGGAAAAAAATATTTTCTTTTTTTTTAAAAGCTCACTTAATTTAACAAATTTTTTTTTCGAAATTAAAAAAGGTTTTTCAGCGAGTATATATTTTATATTTGTTTTTTTTATAATTTGATGAATTATTTTTGTATTTAAATTACAAGCAATAATTAATAACTCTGATGAGTGATTTTTGATTGCTGAAAAAATATTCTTATATATGGGAACTGAGTTTTTCTTTTTAAATGAATTATAAACTTTACTTTTTTTTTCAACAACAGATACAATACGAAAGTTTTTATTTTTGATTATAGAACTATAATGACTAAGTCTTTTATTTCTATTATTAATATCATAATGATATCCGATATTTCCTAATCCAACTATAGTTGTTTTTATCATAAAAATTATTTTATTTTTTCATAAATGTATTTGTCATCTCTTTTTAAAGATGATTTAGAAAGTCTAAAATGATTTTTCATTACACCCACTAATTTAAAATTATTATTTTTTAGAACTTTTTGACTAGATTTATTTTTACCATATGTCCCAGCATAAACTTTGCACATACTCAAATTTTTAAATGCGTATTTAATTGCTAAACTTACTGCAGTTGTTGCGATTTTTTTTCCCCAATATTTTTTATTACCTAAAAAATACATAACCTCACAAGTTTTATGAAATCTATCTATAAAACCTAGCTCTACTAAACCTACAAACTGATTGTTATATAAAATTTGAAATAATTTGGAATTTTCTGTTTTAATCTTGCCTGATAAAAACTTTTTTTGTGATTTTGTTGTATGTTTTTTTAATCTTTGTTCACTAAATTTTGTAATTTCTTTATCATTAAGCCACTTTACCCACTGTTTTGTATCTATAATTTTTTTTATTAACTTTATTTTAATCATATTGCATTATAAAATTTTTATAAGCTGATCACATATATACTTTTGATCTTTTGCTTTTAAATCAAAGTAAATTGGAAGTGATAATTCTCTTAGATAAAAATCCTCTGAAATAGGAAAATCTCCTTTTGAAAAATTATATTTTTTTTTATAAAAATTATGAAAATGCAAGGGTATGTAATGAACTTGAAGATTAATTTTTTTCCTTGAAAGTTCTCTAAATATTTTAATTTTACTTTTTTTAATTTCTTTAAAATTTAGTAATAATGGAAATAAATGATAAGAATGTTTTATATTTTTTTTAACAATTGGTAATTTAACTTTGTCATTAAACTTTAAATATGAATTATAAAATTTTGCAATTTTATTTCTCTTAACTATAAATTTATTTAATTTTTTTAATTGACTGATCCCCAGGGCAGCCTGGATATCTGTTAATCTATAATTAAAACCTATTTCATTAATACTATAATACCAAGGTTCCTTGGAAACATTTCTAATTATTCCATGAGTTCTTAATAATTTAATTTTATCACTTATTTTTTTATTATTAGTTATTACTGATCCTCCTTCGCCAGTAGTTATATTTTTGACTGGGTGATAGCTATGGGTTGTGGCTAATGCGTATTTTGCTGCATAATATGGAGATTTATTGTAATGGGCTCCAATTGCGTGACAATTGTCATTTACTAATTGAAAAGAATATTTTTTTGAAAGATAGCTCAACGACTCCCATTCACATGGATGTCCAGCATAATCAATTGCTATTACAGCCTTTAATTTTTTTCCTAATTTCGAAAGTTTCTTACATTTATGCTCCAAAATATTTGGATCTAAATTATAAGTTTCATCTTCTATATCAATTAAATCTAATTTGGCACCAACATGTTCTATGCAGTTAGCGGTTGCCGCAAATGTAATTGGAGTAGTGGCTATTATATCTTTTTTGCCCCAGTTAAGAGCTTTTGCCAAAAGATGTAATGCTGCAGAACCGCTTGAAACAGCAACAGCATATTTAGAGCCAAAATTTTTTTTAAGTTTTTTTTCAAAGTTACTTACTGTTGGCCCTTGAGTTAAAAAATTTGATTTTAAAACCCTAAGTGTTGATTTAATATCGTTGTTGTCTATATGTTGACGACCGTAAAAATATTTCATTTTTTTTTATAAAAATAGTGTGGGCTACTAGGTAAACAGATCAATCTTTTAAAAATTGAAATTGAGTTGGACAAATTCATTTTTGGATATTTTTTTAAATAGGTTATTTGGTGCATTAAAGTCCACCCAGGTCTTACATTTAATTTATTTTTTATACATTCTAAAATAATTAAATTTCTCAATTTTGAGTACTTTTTTTTCAAAATAGCTATATTTAACCAATTATTATATTCAGAATTATTTTTTCCTGAAAAAATTTTAAGATATTCGTTGTCTTTAAAATTTTCTTTATATTTTTTATTTAAAATTCTTTTTGAATTTAAAATATTTTTTAGTTTTAGAATTTGTGCATAGCCTAATGCTGCATTAATATTGGGCATACGATAGTTATAACCTAATTCATCATGAAAAAATAAATATTTGTGCTTTCCTTTTGCTGTAGTTGATAATTTTTCACACTTTTGGATAAATTTCTTGTTATATGAAACTATTGCACCACCACCTCCGGAAGTAATAATCTTATTACCATTAAAACTATATATCCCTGCAAATCCGAATGTTCCCAAATGTTTTTTTTTAATAAAACTTCCAATAGCCTCAGCCGCATCCTCGATTAGAAGTATTTTTCTTTTATCAAGTATTTTTTTTAAGTTTTTTATATCACATGGATATCCGTATGTGTGTAAAGCAATACAAAATTGAATTTTCTTTTTTGTCTTTTTATTTATACAAACATTTTTTTTTTGAAAAGTATTTTTTTTTAAATAATAATCTAATTTTCTTACATCTATACCTAAAGTTTTTTCTTCAATATCAACAAAATGAGGTGTTGCACCTGACATTAATATTGAATTAGCTGAGGCTATATAATTAAAATTTGGTATTAAAATTTCATGATCTCTGCCAACGCCCAATGCAACTAATATTGTGTGTAAAGCTGTTGAACCTGAGCTTGTTAAAACAATATTTTTACAATTAGTTAAAGCTTGGATTTTTTTTTTAAAAAGTTCTAAATGTATACCGACAGATGAAACAAAACCTGTGTTTATACTTTTTTTAATCGGTTCCAAATCTAATTTTTCAATTAAGGGCTCATGCAAATTGTGTTTATTAAATTTTTTACTAACATTTAAAGTTTTCTTTATGTTAAGAATAATTTTTTGAGATATTTTTTTATTATTTGACATTTTTTTTAATTATATAATTACCACTGTCTATTGATTTTCTACCTAACTTTAGTTTTTTAAAAATTTCTTTTATTCCATAATCTGCTGAATATTGTGGCTTTATATTAAGTATTTTTGTTATTTTTTTGAAATTTACTCTATAGTCTCTTGGGTCGACGCTTTTTTGTAGATACTTCACTTTTGCTTTATTTCTATATTTTTTTATTAAATTTACTATGTCTTTCTTCCTATAATTATTTTTATTTGAACCTATGTTGAATACTTCATTATTTACAATATGATTTGGTGAAAATAATACTTTAAAAACTATTCTTGAAAAATCTTTAACATGACAATACGGTCTCCATGTATATGGATCATAAACAATTAGTTCCTTATTGTTATATAAATCTCTGCAAAACTCATTAATTGTTAGGTCATATCTCATTCTTTGAGAATATCCGAAAGCAGTTGCAAATCTTAGTATAACTGGGCAAAAATTCTTTTTCTTCAATCCCAAAATATATTTCTCAACTTCTACTTTAGCTTTAGCATAATTTGACTTTGGTGATAATTTTGTTTTTTCATTTGCTAATTTATTTTTAACAATTCCATAATTTGAACATGTACTTATAAAGATTAATTTATTTATTTTTTTGTTACTATTAATTTCCTTAATTATTTTTTTTATTCCATATAAATTAATTTTATTTGATAATGTTTTATATTTTTTTGTAATTGGATCGCCAACTAAACCTGCAAGAATAACTACATCGGATACATTTTTCAAAGATTTTTCTAATAATTTTTTATTTCTAAAATCTCCATAAAAAAATTTAATTTTTTCATTTTTCAAAAACTTATTATTTATTCTTTGATTTTTGTATATTAGCCAGTCTAAAGAGTTTACTTGAGAAATATTTTTATTTTTAGAATATTCCTCCATCATTAGAGTGCCTATATAACCACCTCCACCGATTAAAAGAATATTTTTTTTTTATTTTTTGACATAGCTCCGCCATAGCTTAATTAAGCTTTTTTACAATACATATTTTTTGTTTATATCTTTTGATATAAAATGTTATTTTCGTCTGAAACAGTGAGATTGAAATCTCCTAAAAAAATCTTTAATTTATTTTTTTCTTTAGATGCTACTTCAAACAAATAATTTGCAAAGGGTCCATTAATAAATTTTCCCATTTTTGTAATATTTTTTTTAAAAAAAGAACTTTTTAAGAAACCATTTTTGTCCTCATGTAAAATACAATAATTAATAAATTTAATTATATCTGACTGATCTTTTTGATTATTTTCCAAAAAAGATTTTAAACCTTTTATATAATTCAAATGAAAATGAAAGTTACTTTCAAATTTTTTGTGATAACAGAAGACATAATCTCCCAATATGTTTCTATCTTGTTTTTTATGAAAAATTTTTGGATAATAAATTTTAATATCACTTATTTTTTTTTTTAACTCATTAAAAAATAAATTTTGGTTTTTTTTATTAATCTTTGCTACTATCCACATTGTTAATCTCTTTTTTTAGTTCGTCAAACTCTTTCATTTTAATTTTCATAAATCTAAGCGTTAAAGTTAACTTTTGCTTAATCCCTTTGGGTGTAAGTACATAAATATAATTTATTTTTTTTTTTACTTTTAGAAAAATTTTGAATTTTAATTAATCCTCTATTTGTTAAAGCTTTTAGTGAGTAATTTAGTTTACCTAAGCTTACGCCTAAGCTTTCTGCAAGATCTCTTTGCGAGGAGTTTGGATTATTATGAACCACTCTTAAAATATCTAAATGGTCTTCTTTTTGATTATTTTCAGGTATATTCTTTTTGTTCATGAATTGAACATATTGTTCAATATATGAACAGTCAATAAAAAAATACAATCTTAAGTTTTATAAGTATTAATTATATTTTAAATCTGGCTTTTTTAGCGTCTTTATAAAAGGTTTTAACTGTTTCTTGGGTCAACTGATCAAAAGACTTCCCGAAATTTTCTATTTTTTCAATTATAGAAGGCGGGACGGTTATTATATGACAACCTAATTCTTTTGCTTGCAAATAATTATATGGCTCTCTAACGCTTGCCCATAAAATTTCTACATTCTTGAATTTTTTAGACAATAAAATACTTTTTTTAAATTCGGGAATGGGGTCTTTTCCAGTATCAGCTGCTCTCCCGGCAAATATAGAAATTATTACTTTTGTTCTTTTATTTATAAATTTAAGAATTTTTTCTGTTTGTTTTGATTTATAAACAGCTGTTATATTGAGTTTTACTTTTTTATTATTTAATTCCTTAATTATTTTACCTGTAAAAATACCTTTAGAATTAGTAACAGGTATTTTTACATAAACATTTTTTCCCCAGTTATTAATTTTATAGGCCTGCTCAAGCATTTCTTTATGATTGTCAGCAAATACTTCTAGAGATACTGGTTTGTTTTTACATATTTTTAATATTTTTTTTGAATAATATTTATAATCTTTTGCCCCAGCTTTTCTCATTAAACTAGGGTTTGTGGTAAAACCTTTTACGATTTTTTTTTTATTAAACTTTCTAATTTGACTAAGTTCTGCAATATCACAAAAAATTTTAGTTTTTAAGTTTATTGACATATTATTAATATTAATTGAGATTGATTATTATCATATATAGATAAAATTTTTTTCAGTGCATAAATCAAGCCAATTGAGCTATTAGTACTGGTCAGCTACATGCGTTACCGCACTTCCACACCCAGCCTATCAACGTGGT